>Ga0208519_100018_pt1 | contig 270896 bp, 262 predicted proteins | sample LakWasM130_HOW14_2_FD_183940 | JGI IMG/M metagenome (GOLD analysis project Ga0208519, IMG submission 183940) | Freshwater sediment methanotrophic microbial communities from Lake Washington under simulated oxygen tension - Sediment Metagenome... | ecosystem: Environmental > Aquatic > Freshwater...
AAGTAAAGTATCGCGTAATGTACCGAAGGTGATGGCTAGTAAGGCAGCAACGATTGCTAGACCAACGCCTGCCAAAGTGAGTATAAAACCCAGTGCGGATGATGGCGATTGGGAAGAGTTTTAAAAAGTGATTTTATTGATTAGTGCCTAATGGTTTACAATAGAGGGTAATCGCTAGTAAATAGCTAGCTTTGAAAGACAAAGTAAGGTGGTGAGTGTAACGTTATCCACCATATGTAAGTAAAAATTGGCAGTAACGTTACACTCGACTGCCAAACGTAATAAAGAAGTTAATTTTGAAATTTATTTAGAAGTTCTAGGAGACTGAAATGGCTGTTATTGATCGTGTATTAATTGGTGAGGCATTGGTAATTGAAGATCGCCCAGATGGTAGTGGTTTAGATCTTAAAAATGTAGCTCACATTGACCTAATCATGGGCCCACGTGGCAGCGCTGCAGAAGATGCGTTTTGCCGTACTCTTACTGATCAAAAAGAGGGTGTAAATGGCTTGTTAGCTATTGTTGCACCTAACATGATGGTAAAACCAAACACAGTAATGTTTAACAAAGTGACTTTGAAAAACACTAAACAATCACTACAAATGTTTGGCCCAGCACAACGTGGTGTTGCGATGGCTGTGATGGACTGTGTTGCTGATGGCACAATTCCAGTAGAAGAAGCGGATGACGTATTTATTTCTGTAGGTGTGTTTATTGACCAAACTGCAGATATGGATGACCGTATTCAAGATTGGAACTACCGTGCTACTAAACAAGCGATTAAAAGCGCGATTGCACGTGAGCCAAAAGCTGCTGATTTGTTGAAAGTTTATAAAGAATCTGCACATCCTTTTGCTGCAAAAGAAGGCAGAAGAGCAACAGATAAGGCGTAGTAGTAATAGATGTGATGTGGAGCAATGTTTAAAGATGAAAATGTCCAATAAAGCCAGCTTTAATTAAGTGGTTTTTAGATATTTGCATCTTGCATTGCTACCTTGTCATTACGTTGATATTGTTCATCAATAATCACAAGTTTATAGGCAGTTAACTGCAATATATTAATAAATAATAAATTAAGAGTGCCCAAAGCATATTGCTAAAGCTCTTTGTACCAAATTGGTACAGTAAGTGATTTACAATAAATTACGTGGTGAATAATTAATGTTTAAAAAAGAGCAGCATGAAGAGGGGCGAGAGTTTAACTTTACTGCTCAAGACTTTGCTAGAGTACGTCACTTAATTTATCGTCATGCAGGCATTTCACTGTCAGAAGCCAAGTCTGATATGGTTTATAGCCGTATAGGTAGAAGACTTCGTGTTTTAGGCGCAACATCTTTTAAGCACTATCTAGATAATCTAGAGAGTCAGAACGACCCTGCCGAATGGGAGGCGTTTACCAATGCACTTACAACGAATTTAACTTCTTTTTTTCGTGAAGAGCATCACTTTCCTATACTTTCTGATCATCTGCTTACCTTAAAAAAACCTATCCGCATCTGGTGTTCAGCAGCATCTACTGGTGAAGAACCCTACACAATAGCAATGACAGCGTGTGAAGCATTTGGAAGTTTAAACCCTCCGGTTGAAATTATTGCCACAGATATTGATACTAATGTGCTATCAACAGCATCTCGTGGTATCTATCCATATGAGCGAGTGAGTAAGCTCTCTGATGCAAGGCGTAAGCGTTTCTTTTTAAGAGGTTCCGGTCCGAATGAGGGCTCAGTTGCAGTTAGAAAAGAATTAAAGTCGATGATTACTTTTAGTCAGCTTAATTTACTGGATGAAAACTGGGCTTTACACGAGCCATTTGATGCAATTTTTTGTAGAAATGTAATGATTTATTTTGACAAACCTACACAGTCAAAGATTTTAAGTCGTTTTGTACCGTTAATGAAATCAAACGCATTATTATTTGCTGGTCATTCAGAGAACTTTCTCTATGTTTCAGATGCATTCCATTTAAGAGGTAAAACTGTTTACACTTTGGCAGATGCAAGCAATATAAAGCGTTCTAACAGCACAGTTAAAGAGAGAGCTTTATGAGTATGTTGGAAGAAGAAATTTCAACTACCCTATATTTTGACCGAACTTTTGATTGTGAAGCGGCAAAAATCGCACCGGGAGAGTACTACTTTACAGATAAAGACATGTTGATAGTAACTGTCTTAGGGTCATGTGTATCTGCATGTATTCGAGATAATAAAACAGGTATAGGCGGTATGAACCACTTCATGTTACCTGATAGTGCAGCTGCAGATAAAGACAGTCCTATTTCTGAATCTATGCGCTATGGCACTTATGCAATGGAGGTTTTGATAAACCAATTGCTTCGTAACGGTGCACGACGCGAAAATCTAGAAGCCAAAATATTTGGTGGCGGCAATGTACTCAAAAGCTTTACCACCACTAATGTTGGTGACCGTAATGCAATTTTTGTGAGGAAATACCTGAGCGCAGAGGGTATAAGGATTACGGGTGAGGATTTATTAGATATCTACCCTAGAAAAGTTTATTATTTCCCTAAAACTGGTCGTGTTTTAGTGAAGAAATTGAAACAAATGCATAATGACACCTTGTTTAAGCGTGAAGAAGTTTACGCAAGTAAACTTAAAACATCCGATGTTGGTGGTGCAATTGATTTATTTTAATTGTTATATTGAATAAGCAATAAGGCGTGAGAATAAGCAAATGAAAATAAAAGTACTAGTTATTGATGATTCGGCACTAATTCGTAGTTTATTGACTGAGATTATTAACGACCAAAAAGATATGATGGTTGTTGGTGCTGCGCCAGATCCGCTGATTGCTCGTGAGATGATTAAGCAATTAAATCCTGATGTGCTAACGCTTGATGTCGAAATGCCAAAAATGGATGGCTTGGATTTCTTGGAAAAGCTGATGCGTCTCCGACCAATGCCAGTTGTCATGGTATCTACGTTGACAGAAAAGGGTTCAGAAATCACGATGCGCGCCTTAGAGTTAGGTGCAACAGACTTTGTCACTAAACCTAAAATGTCTATTACTGAAGGTATGCGTGAGTACACTGAGGAAATTACAGATAAAATTAGAGCGGCCTCTCAAGCGAAAGTATCATCTCCAAGTCGACATGCTGTTACTGGTAATGTCGAAAACAAGCCATCACAATTACGTAACCCACTGATTAGTAGTGAGAAGCTCCTGATTATTGGTGCTTCTACCGGTGGAACGGAAGCTATCAAGTCATTTTTGCTACAAATGCCTTCAGATTGCCCTGGTATTTTAATTACACAGCATATGCCTGCAGGTTTTACAAAATCTTTTGCGAATAGACTAAACTCTTTATGTCAAATATCCGTTAAAGAAGCTGAAGGTGGTGAACGTGTGTTACCTGGTCATGCTTATATTGCACCTGGAGATAAACACTTGTTATTAGCAAGAAGTGGTGCAAACTATGTGACTGAACTAAGTGATGCGCCACCAGTGAATCGTCATAAGCCTTCTGTGGATGTATTGTTTGAATCAGCTGCATTAAATGCTGGTAAAAATGCTATTGGGGTCATCTTGACTGGTATGGGTAAAGATGGCGCTGTGGGTATGGCTCAAATGAAAAATGCTGGCTCATATAACTTTGCTCAAAATGAGGAGAGCTGTGTTGTGTATGGTATGCCGAAAGAGGCCGTCGCGCATGGTGGCGTAGACGAAGTTGCACATCTAAATGAATTGCCTAAATTAGTGCTTAATCATTTAGTGACCAATAGTACCCGTGCTTTACGCGTGTAAATCATAGGGAAGTATCAATGATATTGATGAAGTCTTGGTCATTTTAACGAATGGTAAAGTCTCCATCATCAATGTTTAGAGTATAAAATAATTATAGAGTTTACTTGTTGTATTGACGTTTAAGTTTAAGCTTTAATACTAAGAGTATTTAATGGAGTGGAGCATGGCAAATACAAATACTAAATTTCTTGTTGTGGATGATTTTTCTACAATGCGTAGAATCGTTCGTAACTTGCTGAAAGAGCTAGGGTATACCAATGTAGATGAGGCTGAAGATGGCGTTGCTGCATTGAGTAAACTGAAAGGTGGTGGATTTGAATTTGTTGTGTCAGATTGGAACATGCCTAATATGGACGGTTTAACATTGTTGCAAAATATTCGTGCCGATGCTGAGCTCTCTAAACTACCTGTATTAATGGTCACCGCTGAAGCAAAAAAAGAAAATATTATTGCTGCAGCACAAGCAGGTGCTAATGGCTACGTTGTAAAACCATTCACTGCTGCTACACTTGATGAAAAATTATCAAAAATATTTGAGAAGCTTGAGAAAGCAGGGGCTTAACTATGACTAGTGAAGTCACACAGCAGCAAGCTGCAAATGTTGAATCTTCAGTAGGATTGTCATCGAGTGATGAAATTCTAAACCGTGTAGGGCATGTCACTAGAACATTGCATGATAGCCTAAGTGGATTAGGCCTAGATAAAATATTAGAACAAGTCGCACAAGATATTCCAGATGCGCGTGATCGATTAGCTTATGTGGCTCGGATGACTGAGCAGGCAGCAGAGCGTGTTCTGAATGCAACTGATGTGGCGATTCCATTACAAGAAGAGCTTGCATCTGGCGCAACAGCATTGGAACAACGTTGGAAAAGTGTAATGGCTGAGCCATCATTAAAGAGCGAATATAATTCGGCCGCAAATGAGACGCTTACTTATTTAGCAATGGCAGGAAAAAACACAGCAGAAACTAAAGCCTTACTGATGGATATCATGATGGCGCAGGATTTTCAGGATTTGACGGGACAAGTCATCAAAAAAATCACTGGCCTAGCTCAGGATTTAGAAAAGCAGTTAGTGCAATTACTCATTGATTTTTCACCAGCTATCCCTAAGAAAGACGCCGAAGCAAATAAAGCCGATACCGGTGATAACTCAGCGCTTTTGAATGGGCCACAAATCGATCCAAATGCTGTGGATGTTGTTGCTAGCCAAGAGCAGGTCGATGATTTGCTTGATAGTTTAGGATTCTAGTCAGAGTTACATAGGGCTTGTATTTTTGATTACCAGCAATTGTTATAAATAAACTAGTCAATATTTATAACAATTGCTTTGGTGGTTAGTTGCTAACACTATTATTCCTAGATTAAGTTTGGTTATTCCAAAGTAAATTTTTTCATTTTATTTGGTTATTTTTCTTAGTGGTTGGCATTGCTTATTCTAAGCAAGCTCAGTTTGTTTTGCATGAGTAGACTTTATGAATACTTAGTTTCATTTGGTTATCCTTATAAAGAACTCATTTTCTTGACCTTTTCTTTTAATTCCCAATTCCCTGAATGCTTTTTAAGTCGTCAATTATTTGCTGAGAGTGGTTAGAAACATCCACACTATTATAGATTTTGATTACTTTTGAATTCGGGTCAATGAGAAATGTATAGCGTTTTGCAATTTTAGTGAAGATTAGATTGCTAAGCGCGTGATAAGCCTTTGCGACGCTACCATCAGTATCAGCTAGCAAGGTGAACGGTAGGTGGTATTTCTCTGCAAACTTCTGGTGAGAGGTTTCTGAATCAACACTTATTCCAATTACCTTGGCATTCAATTGTTCTAGTTTAGATAAGTCATCTCTAAAGTTGCATGCCTCTTTAGTGCATCCTGGGGTGTCATTTTTAGGATAAAAATAAAGTACTACATATTTTCCTTTGTAGTCAGATAACAAGTGATTGCTACCTTTTGTATCTTTTAAACTAAACTCTGGAGCATCTTCTCCTATAGTTAAACTCGGTTGCATAGATGAATAGTGGCGATAGCCTAGAAATGCAACGAGTATGATTGCTGCATAAAAAAGAACCTTAATTAACATACAATAACCTTTTTAGATGTAGTTCAATGACAGATAACGCTCTGAGAATGTTAGCACTATTTGTTTTTTTCTGTAAAACAAACATATAAGACATTACATTTATTCACGTAATGTTTTATTTAAGGCCTCTACCCTTTATAATGCTCCACTAGTTTTGCCCCCGTAGCTCAGTGGATAGAGCATCCCCCTCCTAAGGGGAGGGTCACACGTTCGATTCGTGTCGGGGGCACCATCAATTCAATAGATCATTAATATTAGTATCACCTGCAACTTGATGTTTTAAAGTAGCGCAACGTATTGTATTGGTTTGACTATATTTTATTAATTTACTTTCAAATAAATGAACTTAGCAAGAGATCATTCATAAGCAATAACAATGACACCAATATTATTTCAAAGATTATCTTTAGTTCTATTTTCATTATTGGCTGTTTTTATTCTCGTCACGTTTAAGCAGTACGGGATTAGCAACGACGAGCAAGTGCAACATGTCTATGGTCAATTACTGCTAAATTTTTATAGCACTGGTTTTGCAGATCAGGCCGCTTTTACTTACAAAAATCTCTATTTGTATGGCGGGCTGTTTGATTTAATCGCTGCCATCTTAGAAAAAATCTTACCGCTTTGGGTGTGGGATATACGTCATTTACTATCAGCCTTATTTGGTTTTGCTGGAATCGTGGCTGTTTATAAGATTACCAATGAGCTTGCTGGCCTACGCGCTGCTTTTCTAGCAGCATTTCTACTGACCATTACAGGGGCATGGGCTGGTGCGATGTTTACACACACCAAAGATGTATCTTTTGCTGCCTGCATGGTATGGGCACTATATTACACGCTACTTATTTCTAAACACTTACCTCGTATTCCTTTAGCCTTGAGTTTCAAGCTAGGTATTGCTGTGGGGATGGCATTAGGCTTAAGAATCGGTGGTGCGTTTGCTGTTATTTATTTGCTTTTAATGGTTTTTTTCGCTGGTTTGTTAAAGGTAAAAAACTTTAAGCTTATATTGAGTTTTTACTGGCAGAGTTTTTTAGGCTTGCTACCAGCTGGTGTTGTTGCCTTTTGCTTAATGGCTATTTTCTGGCCATGGTCGGTGATGGGAACAGATCACATTTTAATCGCTGTAAAGTCCTTCTCGCACTTTGCATTTGATATGAATACTATTGTCAATGGCCAGTTCATTAATATAGGAGACGTACCTCGCACTTATTTGTTTCAATACTTGGGAATTCGATTACCTGAAATTTTTCTTCTTGGTTTATTGAGCCTTTTAGTTGTATTGGCGATAAGAGTTAAACAGTTGGTATTAGTGCAGTGCTTACCTGAAATCACGATTGCAATTGCTTTACTCACCCCTTTGATTTTTGTGATTTTAGATCGTCCAGCACTTTATAATGGGGTAAGGCATTTTACCTTTGTGATTCCTACATTAGCGATAGTTGCAGGGATTGGATTGTCCAAAATGTTTGATATGTTAGTCATATACCAAAAGTGGCGAATATGTTTTGCTGTGGTATGTGCGTTATTGAGTATGTATACGATTTTTACACTATTTGCACTGCATCCTTATCAGTACTTGTACTACAATCATTTTGCTGGCGAGAATTTTAAGCAAGCCCAACATCATTGGGAGGCCGATTATTGGTCTAGTAGTTTAATTGACGCTACTAAAATTCTAGAACAGTATGTTGATACAGAAGCTATATCGAAAAATAAAGGTTTGGTATATTCAGTTGCCGTTTGCGCAGAGGCTTTTCAGGGACAAGCCTATTTAGATGACAGATTTAAAATTACTGAAGACTGGGTGACGGCTGATTTCTTTATGTCTAGTACTAATATGAATTGCGATAAAGTACTGCAAGGTGAAGTGATTGGTATTGTTGAGCGCTTAGGTGCACCGTTAGCTGTCGTTAAAGACCGCAGAACATTAATAGGCGAAGCGCGTAGACCTCGTGCAGCACCTCGAGACTAAATAGATGAGCAAAAATATTTTTCCAAGATTAGATGCTGATGCATATATCAGTGTAATTGTGCCTGCCTTTAATGAGGAGGCTGCGATTGTTAGTACTATTCATACAATCGTTGACCGGCTTAAGCAATTGAGTCAGACGTGGGAAATTATCGTGATTGATGATGGTAGTCGTGATCAAACAGCAAATATTGTGCGTAACTTACCAGCTGATTTGCAAACGACATTGGTGCGATTTTCACGTAATTTTGGTAAAGAGTATGCGATTACCGCTGGTTTAGAGTATGCAACTGGTAACGTGGTAATTTGTATGGATGCAGATGGTCAGCACTCGTCTGAGTTATTGGTTAAGATGTTGGAAAAATGGCGTGAAGGATACGACATGGTCTATGCGTATCGACAAGACCGCGCTGTAGAGTCACGATTTAAACGCTGGGGCTCACGTATTTTTTATCGCGCGATTAGCTTGGGTGGGCAGATTCATATTCCACGAGATGCTGGGGATTTCCGTTTGATGGACAGGCAGGTGGTGAATGCGTTGCTTTCACTACCTGAACGTAACCGCTTCATGAAAGGTATTTATGCATGGGTTGGCTATCATTCCATTGGTATTCCATTTACACCATTACCACGCTCTCATGGTGAGAGTGCATTCTCAAAACTAAAGCTAATCCAGTTGGCTTGGACGGGCGTGACTAGCTTCTCTGTGATGCCATTGCGCTTAGCGAGTGCGGTAGGTGCTTTACTTGCGATGGTGTCTTTTATTTATGGCATGTATGTAGTGATTGATCATATGTTCTTCAATGAGTCAGTACCAGGCTGGCCAACCATTATTGCCAGTATGATGTTTTTTGCCGGCGTGCAATTGTTGTTTATTGGTATTTTAGGTGAGTATTTGTCCCGTATTTATGATGAGGTGAAAGGGCGCCCACCTTATATCGTGGCTGAGGTATTAAAGCCACAAGTGATAACACCACATCAATGACACCAACGCATCGAGATTCAATTTCATGGTTTGCTGTGATTGGTGCGTTAGCCGCAGGTGTGCATTATGTGGTTGCTGTGAGTTTGGAGTTGACGCATGTGCTAAATGCAATTTATGCCAATACTGCAGGCTTTATTTGTGCATTTCCAGTGAGCTATTTTGGGCATCGTAAGTTAAGTTTTTCTGGGCAAAGTTCGTCTCATCTGCATGCATTTCCACGCTTCTTTATTGTGGCTTTATTTGGTTTTTTGGCTAATCAGCTTTTAGTGATTAATGCTATTTACTTTACGAGTGTTCCATTTTGGTTGGTGCTTGGTGTTGTAATGGTCATTGTTGCGGTTTCTACTTACTTTTTGAGCCGTTACTGGGCATTTAAAGGGGGGCTGTAATGCAGCTTATCATTTGCGCTGATGATTTTGCACAAAGCCCTGAAATTGATATAGCGATTGTTCGCCTAATAGAAAACAATAGGCTTACTGCGACATCTTGCATGGTGAATAGTCCGCATTGGACGGCTTCTGCGAAATTATTAACTGCTGAAATTAGGCAAAAAGCGCATATAGGACTGCATCTTGACTTTACCCAGTTTGGGTATCGTTATCCGCATTATCTATTGACCTTGCTGAGCTTAGTGCGTTGTTTGCCAAGATTAGCTATTCAAGAAAGCATTGAGCATCAACTGAATCAATTTGAAGCTCAGCTTGGAACTAAGCCAGATTATGTAGATGGACATCAACATGTGCATCAACTCCCACAGATTCGTGAGATATTATTATCTGTGTTAAAACGGCGTTACGATAAGCATTTGCCATGGATAAGAATTGCTAGGCCGCACATGGCTAGTGGTATTAAAGGCTGGATCATTAAAATGCTTGGCGCAAACGCGTTAGAGTTAGAAGCCAAGAGGTTGGGGTTTCGATGTAGTAATGCACTGTTGGGTGTTTATAACTTTAGTGGAAGCACGCAAGACTATAAAAAACGTCTTGTAGACTGGGCTTTAAAGGCCAAGCAGGGCGTTGGTACATCGGTACTGATGTGTCACCCTGCTGTTAAGCTGCAAGTCGGTGGCAGCGAAGTAAGTGACCCTATTTATCCTGCTAGGCTAAATGAGTTTAGTGTACTAAATAGTGAGTCTTTTAACGCTATATTTAATGAAGTTAAAATTGTACGTGAGCCTTAAACTTTGTACGTTTTGTCAGTCTGCATGCGCACAATATTAACTTTTAGATTGGTGCTTGTTTAGGGTTGAAGTCAATGAGGTGTTAGGTAGTAGCTGGCTTAACAGATTTTTTTGCTTTAGTGTTCGCCTGAACTACGCAATACTCTTTGCCATAAGTGCCAATATTAGAATCAATTTCATAGTAATGATTGGTGTAAGCGTATTTGCCAGCTTTATTCTTTTGAATAGTTGCAATGCCGGTGCTGAATTCTGATGAACTTAACTCAGTCATGCTTAATGTGAAAGCGACTTTGTTTAAATTGGCTACCGCTTTGCCTTTATAGACAAAAGAGTTTTCAGTTTCTACATGAAAGTCATAAATGCCGATGTTTCCTCTGCTAGCAGCGCGATTAAGCATTAGTTTTGCTTGTACTTGGTAGTTACCTACTTTGTTATTGTTGCCTTTGCATGTGTATGTACCACTGTAATTTGCACCAACAAAGTTTGGTTTTGCCTCTGCAATATGAATTGAGCTAACCGTAAGTAGTAAAGAAGCGATAATCGTACGTTTCATGATGGATATATTAAGGTGTTTCGAAAGGGAGTATTGTAGCGTGAGGCTCTTAATGTATGAAGCTAAGTTTTTATATTTTTATACCTTAATATTTTGTTTTGTTTCGATGCTTGCATTATGATGAGCGCCTGAGTCAACTTATCGTCGATAATTAACCTAACTACATCTGAATTTACGTCTGAATTTATGCAAACTTCCCAAGTTAAGGCTTTATCAACAAAACTAATCTGGCGTTTCAGTCTGTTTAATATTATTTTGTTTGTAGCTTTAATCATTTGGCTTTGGCAGGAAACTGAAGCAGTTAGCGTCATACAGCCGCAATTACCTGCTGATGGAAAATTACAATGCGTTTCTTACTCTCCTTATTACAATCCTGGGCAAACTCCTCTTAACCCGAATAGTTTTATTCAACCAGCGCAGATTGATCATGACCTTTCTGTACTTTCAAAGCAATTTAATTGCGTGCGTATTTACTCTGTTTCTCAGGGGCTTGGTTATGTACCAGAGGCGGCCTCTAAATTAGGGATGCAAGTTTACCTAGGTGCTTGGATTGGTTGGGTAAGCGCAAATAATGATAAAGAGCTTGATCTCGCGATAAGTATTGCGAACAGATATCCAGAGACTGTCAAAGCGTTAATCGTTGGTAATGAGGTTTTACTGCGTGGAGAGCAGTCGGAGGCAGCGATGCAGGGGTACTTGCTAAAAGCACAGCAGTTAACAGAAGTACCAGTCACTTACGCTGATGTATGGGAGTTTTGGCGTAAGCATCCTCAGCTTGAGTCTGATGTAGATTTTGTCACTGTGCATATTCTTCCTTATTGGGAAGATGACCCTCAAGCAATTGGTCAGGCAACTCAGCATGTAGTGAATGTGATGGGTTTGCTTAAAGAGACGTTTAAAAAACCAATTCTGATTGGTGAGACTGGTTGGCCATCTGTTGGCAGGCAGAGACAAGTTTCTGAACCAAGTTTAATTAATCAGGCAAGTTATTTGCGTGGTTTTTTACAGCTTGCGCATGATAACGGTTGGCAGTACAACTTGATTGAAGCGATTGACCAACCATGGAAGCGTGACCTTGAAGGGACAGTAGGTGGGTATTGGGGCATCTATGACACAGAGTTGACACCTAAATTTGCATTTAGTGGAGATGTTCAGCCACGAAATGATGTTGGAATAATTGTACTGGCAGGCTTGCTAGGCTTTGCTCTATTGATAGGGTTGGCATTTTACTTTCAAGTAGGTGACAAATATTTCAAATTAGGTTTGTCTGCTGCGGGTACAGTATTTGGGATATCGGTTTGGTTGCAAACTCAATATTTAATCAGTGCTTGTCGAAATGTCTTAGAGTGGGCTACTTTAGGTGGTTTTGCATTGGTTGGTTGGTTAACCGTGATCACTCTGGTGGTATATGTATGTCAATCGAACAAGCGTTATTTATTGATATTGAAAATCTGCGCTTTGATATTGGTGTACGCAGCAATCAGTGCGACTGCTCTATTGATTATTGATGGTAGATACCGAGACTTTCCTATTAGCTTATTTGCATTACCAGTTCTGCAATTATCATTTGCTTCGATTCTTTTAGGGGTGGAGGTGAGGATGAAACGCGTATTCGCTTATGTGTTGAGTGTAGTGCTAGTGATGGCAGCTTTGTATAGCGTTTACCTAGAGGCTTACAATATATCTGCATATTGTTGGTTGATGCTTAGCGGCTTACTTGCTTTGGCGCTGTTGCCTAAGCATCAGCTTTCAACTCATTGATTACTTTAAGATAGAAATTTTCCGCGTAACTTTATGATTAAAAAACTTCAACGCTATTTAAGCCCATTTATTTTTGCAGTATTAGTGGCTGCCATTCACTTTGGCATTTGGCATATCTCTAATCGTGCTTTACCGTTAATCAATGCACCAGATATTGTGAATGGTTTTGCATTCAGTGGGTTTCAAGTAGATCAAAGTCCCCTCAAAAAAGAATACCCGAGTGCAGCTGAGTTGGAAAAAGACCTGCAACTGCTCAAGCCATTGACCAAACGTATTCGTATTTATGGTGCGCTAGAAAATAGTGAAGTGACGGCACTTGCTTCTAACCTAGGTTTTTATGTGACTGCTGGTGCATGGCTTGGCAGTGATTCTGTCGCGAATCATCGTGAAGTGGATGCGCTAAAGGTGAAAATTAAGCATTACCCAAGAATTGAACGTGCAATTGTGGGTAATGAGGTGTTGCTAAGAAATGACCTTACTCCAGAGCAGTTGATTAGTTACATAGAGGAAGTTCGTAAAACAACAAAATTGCCTATCTCAACGGCTGAACCTTGGCATGTATGGTTAAAGAACCCTGAGCTTGTGAAGCATGTTGATTATATTGCAGTGCATTTGTTGCCATATCATGAAGGCGTGCCTGTAGAGGCTGCGGTAGATTACTCGCTCAAACGATATCAAGAGCTAATGGATGTTTATCCGAGAAAAAAAATCGTGATTACTGAAATTGGTTGGCCAAGTCATGGGCCAACTTTAGGTGCTGCGGTTGCGTCTGATGTGAATCAGGCGCTTTTTGTGAGGGAGTTTTTAGCCAAAACCGCACATAAAAATTATGACTATTACCTGATGGAAGCATTTGATCAACCTTGGAAGAAAGAGCTGGAAGGTTGGGCTGGTGCGTATTGGGGGATGTTTGATGCTGAACGACATGAGAAATATTCATTGCAAGGTGCGGTGCCTAAAGATGACCGTTGGAAAGCAAAGGCTTTATGGGCTAGTTTGTTAGGGCTTTTGCCAATATTCTTTATCGCCTATCGATTTAGGCATTGGGGTTTAGGGGCGCGTAGCTCAATGGCTGTATTGCTCCAAGCTTGTATTACTACATTGGTCGTTGCATGGAATTTGCCAGGTGATTATTACTATACGATGAAAGATTTTGTTGTATTAGTAGCGTTGCTAATAGGCATGGGTTTAACGTCAGCAGTATTGATGATCTACGCGGTTGAGTTTAGTGAAGTGATGTTTAAAAAAGGCTGGAACCGTGCCTTCAAACGTGCGAAGCCTCTGCCTGCTGAGCAAGAGTTGTTTGTTTCTGTCCATTTGGCTTGTTATAACGAGCCGCCAGAGATGGTAATTACGACCATTGAAAGTTTAGCTAAACTCAATTACACCAACTTTGAGGTGATTGTTGTTGATAACAACACAAAAGATGAAGCTAAATGGAAGCCATTAGAAGCTTACATGGCAAAAATGCCAGAGAATTTTAAATTCTTTCATTTGCCACAATGGCCTGGCTTTAAAGCGGGCGCTTTGAATTTTGCCCTAGATCAAACCAACCCTAATGCGCAAGTAGTGGGTGTGGTCGATGCTGACTATGAGGTAACGCCGGATTGGCTTTCTGATTTAGTGCCGCATTTCTTAGAGCAAAAGGTCGCTGTAGTACAAGCGCCGCAAGCGCATAGGGATTGGGAACATAGTTTCTTCCGCAGTATGGGTAACTGGGAGTTTGAAGGTTTCTTCCGTATCGGGATGCATCATCGTCATGAGCGTAATGCATTGATTCAACATGGCACAATGACATTGGTGAGGTATCAGGCGCTGATTGATAGTGGTAAATGGTCTGAGTGGTGCATTTGTGAAGATACTGAGCTAGGGTTACGTTTGCTTGAAGATGGTTATGAGCTCCGTTATATCGATGATACTTTTGGACGAGGTCTAACTCCCGCGGACTTTAAAGCACTTAAATCTCAACGTTTCCGTTGGGCATTTGGTGCGATGCAAATTCTTAAGCATCACATACCTAAGCTATTGGGCGACTCAACATTAACATTTGGACAGCGCTACCACTTCTTAACTGGCTGGTTTGGTTGGTTGGGTGAGGCATTGCAGCTAGGTTTTACGATAGGCTCAATTGGCTGGTCAATCGCGATGCTTTTATTCCCAGAAGATGCAAGCCTGCCAGTGTCCATCATGATTACTACCATTATTTGTTTCTTAGTAATCAAAGCAATCATGGGACCGATGCTGTATTTGAAAACGATGACATGCAAATGGATTGATATTTTTGGCGCATCGGTTGCAAGTCTTGGTCTATCACACGCGATTGCCCGAGGTATCATCAGTGGGTTAATTAAAAAGGATGGCGTGTTTAAAGTAACTGCAAAAGGGAAGGGGCTCAATAAGACCAACTGGTTTGATTGGATTGCGCCAATTCAAGAAGAGCTATTTTTGTTATGTGCTTTAACGATATGTAGTATTGCTATGCTAATAACGCGTGGCATCAGCAATATTGATGCGCAAATATGGGTAGCGATGCTAAGTTTGCAATCATTGCCTTATCTAAGTGCGGTTGCTTGTCAAATTATCAGTAAAAAAGAAAATGGTTGATTACTCATTTGACTAACGCTAGTAGACATAATCCTTATTGGTCAAATTCTCATCATCGTCATTTCATCCGTGGCGTGATTCGGTTTTTGACCTATCTTTGCGCTTTTTTTCTGATAGCGATTGCTTATTGGGTAGCTGATAATTTTGGCGAGCCTTCATTAGAGCAGCTGCTTTACCATGCGCAGTTTGGTATGGGTGGGCTAGTTGATACCGATGCTGCTGTGATTAAAAGCTTTTTAATTTGGTGCGCACTGCTACCAATATTAAGCTCGCTATTGCTGGTATTGATTGAGTACTCAATCGCATTGTTTCTAACACATGGCTCGACCCATTGGTTGACTAAGCCGGCGCGTATGGCCAATATCCATTTTATCAAGGTGTTTTATTGGTTTATTGGACATCGGGCACCCTTATATGCGTTGACGGCAGCAGCAATATATTTTGGAATTCAGTTTTCTGTCACCATTTTTTTGCATAATCAATTTGGTAAAGATTACTTTGCGGCGCATTACCTTAATCCAATAGCCGTAAAAGTGGAGGCGGTTAGACCTAAAAACTTGGTGCTGATTTACGTCGAAAGCCTTGAGAACTCCTATAAAGAACCTAAGTTGTTTGGTAAAAATCTTTTAAGTAGTTTAGATCATTTAAAAGGCTTAAGTTTCACGAACTACAGAAAAGCACCTGGCACATGGTGGACAATTGCTGGCATTACAGCAACGCAATGTGGTGTACCGCTTAAAAGCGTTAGTTTATATGACGGCAATGATCAGGGCGAGAAAATGAAGACCTTTCTGCCTAACGCGGTTTGTCTAGGTGATGTTTTGCATGAGGCTGGCTATCACAATGTCTATATGGGGGGCGATGCACTTGGTTTTGCGGGTAAAGGCATGTTCTTTAAAGACCATCATTATGATGAAGTTTACGGCCGCGATGAATTAAAAGGTAAGCTGACAGATGCTGAGTTGAATTTTTGGGGGCTGTACGATGACCACTTATTCGCAGCAGTCAAAACTAAGTTGGTAGAACTGCATAAAAAGCAGCAGCCGTTTAACCTGACAGTGACCACAATTGATACGCACGGCCCTGATGGTCATTTTTCTGATTATTGTAAATCGTTAGGTGTTAAAACTTTTGAAGGTATTGTGGAATGTACATCACATCAGGTTGCTGGCTTAGTTAAGTTTATCAAGAGAAGTGGTTATCTAAAAGACACTCAAGTGGTGATTCTTGGTGACCACTTAGCAATGGAGAACCCTGTCAGTGATAAGTTGGATCGAGTGAAAGAACGCCTTATTTTTAATCAATTCATTTCGAATAGCCATTTTGAGAAGAATCGTAATCATATTTTACCTTTCGATATGTTTCCTACCATTTTGGATTTTATCGGTTTTAAAGTGCAAGGTGGCAAATTAGGTCTAGGCTATACGGCATTTTCTAAAGAAATAGACATGTCACTGATACCTGATTATGAAGAAATGAATCAAGACTTACTTAATCAATCAGAGATGTATTTAGATCTTTGGAAACATAAAGCAACGCTTTAATACATCTCTTTGCAATCACTAAATGTTAGTGGCGAAAGTGTCTGTGAATAATGAGCGTGTTTAGCCCAATCAAATCTAATGACATCAGATGAAGGGATTTTGCCAATTTAACTTCATGATTTTACTTACTTGTTGTTCATGAACAACAATAGGGCTCAAAGTCTGCATTGGCGCATAATTCAATTACACGAACAAGACAGCCGTCAGTTCAAGAAAACTTAAACTTTGGAGAATTATTATGTGGACAACACCAGCAGCAACAGAAATGCGTTTTGGCTTTGAAGTAACTATGTACGTAATGAACAAATAATTTTGTTTTGCGTAATAAAAAACCAGCTAAGTTTTAGCTGGTTTTTTTATTTAAATTTAATGGCTTTTCTAGTTTAATTAACCATCAATTCAATTAGCCATTAAGCTAAGCGTTTATCTAGGTCTTCCCAACGTAGCATTTTAGCCTCAATCTCTGCATCAATTTGGGCTAAACGTGTTTGTAACGTTTTAACCTGATCAGGATCTTGCACGTAGATGTTAGCATCAGCCAATGTTAAATTAATGTTGGTTTGTTCTGCTTCTAGTTTTTCAATCAAAGCAGGCATTTCATCTAGTTCTTTTTGTTCTTTAAAGCTTAGTTTGTTCGCTGTGTTTTTAGGCGCAACTTCTTTTGCCGCTGGTTTGCTAGATTGTGCTTTTGCTAGTGCAGCTTTATCGGCTTCACGTTTAGCGGTAAAACGCTGCCAATCATCATAACCACCACCAAACTCTGTTAATACGCCATTGCCTTCAAAGGCAATCACTTGTGTCACAGTGTTTTCTAAGAATGCGCGGTCATGGCTGACTAAAAACAGTGTGCCATTGAAATCTTGTAATAGATTTTCCAGTAGTTCTAGCGTATCAATATCTAAGTCGTTGGTTGGCTCATCTAACACTAATATGTTGGCAGGCCGTGCAAATAAGCGCGCTAATAGTAATCGGTTACGCTCGCCACCTGATAGTGATTTGACAGGTGAGCGTGAGCGTTGCGGTGGAAATAAGAAGTCTTCCAAATAGCTAATAACGTGTTTACGCTCTTCACCAATTTGCACAAAATCAGAACCTGGGCTAATCGTGTCAGCTAATGTGGCTTCTTCATTGAGCTGTTCACGCATTTGGTCAAAATAGGCGACACTTTGTTTACTGCCACGCTCAATACTGCCACTATCTGGCTCAATGTCAGCCAGTATGAGTTTAAGTAGGGTAGTTTTGCCGATACCGTTAGGGCCTAGCAAGCCAATTTTGTCGCCACGCAAAATACGTGTGCTGAAATCTTTAATCAGCACTTTGTCGCCATAGGCTTTGCTAACGTTCTCAAGCTCTGCAATCAGTTTGCCACTGCGTTCGCCTACATCTACATTCAGTTTTACATTACCTTGACGTTCGCGGCGTGCTGCACGCTCTAATCTAAGCGCTTCAAGTCTGCGCACTCGGCCTTCATTGCGTGTGCGGCGTGCTTTAATGCCTTGGCGAATCCAAACTTCTTCTTGTGCGAGTATCTTGTCAAACTTGGCTGCGTGGGTTTCTTCAACCGCTAGTAGTTCTTCTTTTTTAAGTTGGTAAGCGGTAAAGTTACCGATAAAGTCTGTGAGTTTGCCGCGGTCTAGCTCAGTGATTCGAGTCGCTAGTTTGTCCAAAAAGCGTCTGTCATGGGTAATAAACAATACGCTACCATTAAAACCGAGCAATAAATCCTCTAACCATTCAATCGCACTTAAATCCAAGTGGTTGGTTGGCTCGTCAAGTAATAGCACTTCAGGTTCTGCTACCAGTGCGCGGCCTAGAGCCACACGTTTACGCCAGCCACCTGAGAGTGTGCTGATGAGTGCGTCTGCGTCTAAATTTAAGCGGCTAAGCACAGCCTCAACCCGCGATTGTGCTGCCCAGCCATTTTGTGCGTCTAAATCATGCTGTAGTGCCTGCATGTGCGTCATCAGTGCTTCGATATCTGCGTCTGGCATGCCCATGTCATGCGTCACTTGGTGATAATCAACAAGGATTTGTTGCAGATTACCTAATCCTTCTGCCACAGCCTCAAACACAGTATGTGTTGCTACTAATTCAGGTTCTTGGGGAACATAAACCACACGTGCGTTAGGCGCACGCCAAACAGTACCATCGTCTAGTTTAATGGTGCCAGCAATCGCTTTTAGTAAGCTGGATTTCCCAGCGCCATTGCGACCAATTAAACCTACGCGTTCTCCTGCGTCTAGCTGAAATGCAGCGTGGTCGAGTAGGGCGTGGTGACCAAAGGCGAGGCAGGCGTTATCGAGGGTGATGTATGGCATGTGTGACTTTCAAATTATTACTGATATATTTTAACTGCTTGTATATGAGATACAAAATGCTATTGTTTATTGAGCATGGCTCTAATGTTTGCCATTTTAGATTTACCAAAATCTTTGCTTGCTTCAGGGTCTTTATTAAATGGGTTACCAAAGTGGCGTACATCATCTTTTGGAATTTCTGCAATAAAACGGCTAGGTTCGCACATTTCCATTTCACCCGCGCGTTTGCGTTTTTTACACCATGAAATATTCAGTGATTTTTGTGCACGGGTAATGCCAACATACATTAAGCGGCGTTCTTCTTCAATTTTGTCGTTATCAATGGACTCTCTGTGTGGAAGGATACCTTCTTCTACACCAATCAGAAATACGTGGCCAAATTCCAAGCCCTTAGAAGCGTGTAAGGTTGATAGCTTTACTGCGTCAGGCTCGCCATTTTCACGGCCTTCTAACATACTCATGAGTGATACCATTTGCGTGAGTTCTAGCAGGTTTTTGCCTTCTTTCTCATTGCCATACTCGGTGCTTGGCTCACCTTTTTTAGAAAGCCAGCCAGTGAAATCAAGTACGTTTGACCATTTAACTTCTGCGGCGCGGGGCTCTTCAGAGTCGTATAGAAATGCTTCGTACTGTATGGTCGCCAATAGGTCATTCAGCACTTCATTGGCAGGATCGCGCACAGCACGGTCTTGCAGTTTGTTAATGTACTGGCAAAAGTTGAGTAAGTCTTCTAGTTGTTTATTACCAATCTCATTTTGGAAGCCGCCTTCAAAAGCGGCTGCAAATAGTGAGATTTTGTGTGCGCTGGCATATTCACCTAAGCGTTCAAGTGTCGTATTGCCAATCCCTTTTTTAGGCGTGGTGGCAGCTCGAATAAATGCTGGGTCATCATCTTCATTGGCAATGAGTCTTAAATAGCTGATTAAGTCTTTAATTTCTGCTTTATCAAAGAATGACTGCCCACCTGATACAGTGTAGGGGATTTTTTGGTTGCGTAAATGCTGCTCAAAGATACGCGCCTGATGATTGCCACGGTAAAGAATTGCATAATCTTTAAAGTAAGTGCGGTTTTCAAACTTGTGTGCTTGTAGCTTCATGACCACGCTCTCGGCCTCATGCTCTTCGCTCATGGCAGCCGTCACTTGAATGAGATCGCCAGTGCCAAGCTCACTCCAGAGTTTCTTTTCAAATAGCTTGGGGTTATTTGAAATCACTTGGTTAGCTGCGCGTAAGATACGTATGGTAGAGCGGTAATTTTGCTCAAGCTTAATCACTTTAAGCTTACTAAAGTCTGTAGTGAGTTGGCGTAGATTTTCAACATCCGCGCCGCGCCAGCCGTAAATCGCTTGGTCATCATCGCCCACAGCGGTGAACTGCCCACGTAAGCCAGTGAGCATTTTTACTAGTTTGTACTGGCAGGCGTTGGTATCTTGGTATTCATCAATCAATAGATATTGCAACTTACGTTGCCATTTATTCAACGCTTCTTCATGCTGTTCAAATAACTCAACGGGTAGTTTGATTAAATCATCAAAGTCTACGGCTTGATAAGCCTTTAAGGTTTGCTGGTAAATCTGGTAAACCTTAGCGGCGGCATGGGTGAGCTCTTCATCTGCCTGTGCTTTCGCTTGGTCTGGATTAATAAACGCATTTTTCCAGCTAGAAATCTGCCATTGCGTTTTACGTAATAGCTGTTTGTCTGTGGTGGCAAGTACGTCCGCTAAAATTTTAAAGCTATCTGACGAATCTAAAATTGAGAACTGTGGCTTATAACCAAGCAATGCAGCCTCTGCGCGCAACATCTGCAAACCTAGCGAGTGAAATGTGGCAATGGTGAGGCCTTTGATATTGGTGCCTTGCATCAGCTTGCCAACACGTTCTTGCATTTCTAATGCGGCTTTGTTGGTAAACGTAATCGCCGCAATTTCTTTTGGCGCATAGCCCGCTTCATTAATCAGATAGCTGATTTTTTGGGTAATGACGCGGGTCTTTCCACTGCCAGCACCAGCTAATACCAGTAGTGGGCCGTCCAAATATTTTACCGCCTCACGCTGAGGCGCATTCATTGAATTTAACATGACAAATTACTATTGATTTGAGTCAGATGCTTCGTCTGATTCCGAAGCTTGATCTGAGGCTTGTTCTGAGGTGTTAGTTGGGTTAGTTTGTGTACTTAACACCATTGCGGCTCTTGATGATGGCGTTTCTAAACTCACGCGACCAATTGCACCACTTCGGTAATCCGTTAAAAAGGCCACTGCGGTTTTTTCCATATCCCACAGGCCATCATGGCGTTTGTAAGACCTGCGTTTTGCAATGGCCTCAAGTAAATCTACGCCATCCATTTGCATCACATCTAGTTTCATTGCGTCTAGTTTATAACGTGCATTCACTAGGGCAGGGTAGCTTTTTAATAAGTTATTGGCTAAAAATGTAGCAACATCTTCATCAATCACCGCATTTCTACCAATGGCATGGCTAGCGGCTAACATATAGCCATCAGACTCATAAGCGATTCTAGGCCACATCATGCCCGGCGTATCGGTAATGCTCATGGTGTCGTCTAAGTCAAAACGCTGCTGGCTTTTAGTCACGGCAGGTTCATCACCTACTTTTGCCACGCGGCGATTGAGCAGGGCGTTCATCAGCGTAGATTTCCCCACGTTAGGGATGCCCATAATTAGCATACGCAATGGTTTTAAATGGGTGCCACGGTGAGGTGTGATTTTTTTGCAGATAGCCGGAATCTTTTTTGCATCGCCTGCTTTTTTACAAGAAAGTGCCACGGCTTTGGTATTAGGCTGTGCGTTAAAATAGTTTAACCATGCTTGAGTGGCAGCAGGGTCTGCTAAATCCGCCTTATTTAAAATCTTAAGTTGCGGGCGTTGACGAAATAAACGCATTTCATCAATCATCGGGTTGTGGCTAGCTGCGGGTACCCGTGCATCTAATACCTCAATCACCATGTCGGTAAACTCCATGGTCTCTTCGGCTTTTTTACGCGCTTGGGTCATGTGACCTGGGTACCATTGAATTGCCATCTATTTCATTTCCTCAATAATTCTGACTTTGTTGCCATCGACTTAGCTTAATATTAGCGTACATAAAGCCTTGGTTTGCAAAAGTTTTGGCTAGTACAAAGTGTGATGTGTTCAGCTTTTCGTTAAATCATCAACGATGATGGTCTAACAAAATTTGCTTTTAACTAATTTCAGTATTTTAGCATTGACGGCTTCAATTCAAGTTTTTATCTGTGACTCTCCTTGGATTATTTATGTAAGCATGGTGTTATTGAGCACGTTCCATTTTGCGTTCTTTAATTTTTTCACGTAACTCTTGGCGTTGTTCTGGGCTCATATTTCTGATTCGGCTTTTGAACTTTTCTTTTTGCTCTGGAGACATATTATTCCAGCGCTCACGTAACGCTTTACGTTTTTCGGCTGGCAATTGTCTGAACTTTTGCATATGTTCTTTTACTAGCGCTTTATCTTCAGGAGAAAGGTTTTTAAAGCGCGTGATGTTTTCTTTAGCACGCTCCTTTTGTTCAGGCGGCATCTTTGCCCATTTTTCAGCACCTTTGCTCAGCTTTTCTTGTCGATGAGGAGGTAATTCATTCCAACGATCTTTAATGCCGCTTAGGGTTTGCTGTTGCTGTTCGTTTAAGTCATCCCATGCAATGCCTTCTGCCATGGCTTGTTTTGGAGATAAAGCGAAGCATAATAATACTAGCCCCATTACAAGATAGTGATGCTTGATAGATAGGTTCATTTTTTGCTACCTCCTGCAGGTGCGGCCATGTCAGTGTTTTGTTTGGTACTTTGTTTTACGGTGTTAGTTTTTTGAAGGTTAGTCTGTTTATGCGCTAGTTCTGCTAAGGCAGCTTCAAGCATGCCATCGTCATCCATCTCGCCAAGCAGTTCGATAAAGTCTAAAGGAGGGCTTGATTCCGCCAATGCAGGCGCGATGTAGCTTAGCGCAGTGATTAGCAGTAAGCTATAGCCTGATAATTTAAACGGCATTATCTATATCCTCGCTTGCCAATATTTCGTCCATCCATACATAAAAGTCTGGGTCAGATGTGGTTTCTAAATCTTCTGGATTTGTGAGTAACTCTAACATTGCGATTTGTTCATATTGATCATGGTTACCGCTTTGTTGTGCCGCCATGCGCTGTGTTGAATCATCAATATTGTCAGGGCTGTAAACGATCAAAACAGTCAGTAAAGCACATAATGCAAATGTGCCAACTGGAATCCAAGCATTAAAATTCCAGGCATTGAAATTCAATCGCGATTGTGGGCGTTGTTTTTCGAGTACCTTTTGACGAATAGACGTCAAGGCTTGTTGCGTTTCTTTATCTAACGTAATTACGCTTTCATCCAAGCTGGTTTTTACCTTGGTTTCAAAGGTTTCTAATTGTGATTGCTCAGTTGTCATTGGTAATCCTCTAGCTTTCCACGTAGCTTTTCTAATGCTCTCGCATAATGCGTTTTTACACTGCTCGCAGAGCATTGCATGATGAGTGCAGTTTCGTTGATATCTAAACCTTCCCACACACGTAGTAAAAATACTTGTTGTTGTCGCAAGGGTAGAGCACTTAATGCCGTGTTTAGCCCTGTCATGAACTGCGAGTCTTGAAGCTTGATGTCTGGCTCATGGCTAGTGTCAGTAGGGTGTTGTGCTAGTGCGTCTTCAACTGTTTCATCTTCGTCATCACTCCAGTTTAGCCAGCTTCTAAAGCGGTTACGTACAGATTGCCTACGATGCCAATCCAGAATACGGCTATTCAGTATGCTGTAAAACAGTGCTTTCCACTCTGAAGTTTGATGATGACTGTATTTCTGTACTAACTTCATCATGGTGTCTTGTACTATTTCAAGTGCGTCATCACGATTACCAGTGGCTATTTGTGCCATGCGGAAAGCGCGACCTTCAATATCTGCTAGAAAATGATTCATACTGAGATACTGTTTATCGAAATCGCGCTCCATCGGCATATGATAGTCGTAGACGTTACTTGCGTTTAGCGCGATGGTCTAGGCGGTTGTTGATACGTTCACCTTTTCTATCATAATGGTTGTCGATACGGTCACCGCGATTATCCAAATGCTGATCAACACGGTCACCTTTACGCTCTAAATGATTAGCGCGCTTTTCATGTCCATTATCGCGTGCTTTGTCGGCCTTAGCATCAAGATTATGCTCAATTCTGTCGCCGCGATTATCTAGGCGTTCTTCAATACGATCACCTTTGTTGTCTAGGCGATGCTCTATGCGGTCACCACGTTTATCTAAGTCTACTTTAGTGCTTGTGGTATCGTCAGCCATCACAGCGGCTGATGCAATTAAGCTGAACAAAGTAACAGTAATCGACAGTGCGTTTTTCATGATTGTTTCCTTATCTTGTTTTGTTTGGATATTGATTGGGGAACACAAATGAAGTGTTCTTAGTATACAAAACGCAGTCGTTATTTGTTTGACGACAAGTCAGATAAAAAATATTTTTTCAATTAAAATAGCAATATGCAAAATATTCCAGAAATAAAACCTAATCAATCTATTGAGCTACTTAAAGCGCTGCATATTCTCACGCGTGACGGTAAGCTTAATCAAGATAGCCGCCGTAAACTTAAGCAAGTTTATCACTTGGTAAATTTTATAGAGCCTTTGTTCAACGATGTTTTAGCGCATAACTCTAACCCCGTTTTGGTGGATCATGGTGCAGGCAAGTCTTACCTTGGTTTTATTCTGTATGACTTACTACTTAAGCAGTTAGAAGCTGGCGAAGTGGTTGGTATTGAAACCCGTGCAGAATTAGTGGCTAAATCCAAAGACCTTGCGCAACAACTTAATTTTGCGCGGATGCGTTTTGAGCATTTAACCGTGGAAGAATCCATCAGCTCAAACGTGATTCCTAATCAAGTGGATATCGTGACGGCTTTACATGCGTGCAACACTGCCACCGATGATGCGATTCAATTTGCACTCAAAAAACAGGCAAAGTATATGGTGCTAGTACCATGTTGCCAGGCGGAAGTGGCCGAAGTCTTACGCCAGCATAAAAATGAAAGTTTTGGTAAAACGGCTTTAAGTGAAATCTGGCGCCACCCGATTCATACGCGCGAGTTTGGTAGCCAAATCACCAATGTGTTACGTTGTTTGCAGTTAGAAGCCGCAGGCTACAGCGTCACAGTGACAGAGTTGGTAGGGTGGGAGCACTCCATGAAAAATGAATTAATCATTGCCAAACATACTGGTCAGCCTCGTAAAAATGCAGCAGAACGCATTACAAATATATTGCAAGAATTGAACTTAGAAACCATGCAATCCAGATTTCTAGCACTCTAATACTTAAGCAATATAATACTTAGCATCATCATGATTAAGCTTGTCGGTTTAATTATATAAGGAAACATAAGGTTTAAATATGAAGCTTTTTACCAGCATCTTATTGTGTTTGATGAGCGTTAGTAGCCATGCCGAAACAACCAACACGCCCGACTTTAGTGGTGTGTACAACTGCGTAGGCGATGATGCGCATGAGGGTAAATATACAGGCACGGTGACGATGCAATTAAAGCCAGAACACAGCAAAGCAAACTATGCCAGCTATGACTTTAAGCTTGAAGTGCCAGAGTACGGCACTTACCTTGGCCATGCTGCGGCCAATGGCTACCATGTTGCTATGTACTTTGCGCTAGAAGATCAAACTACTAAAGACTATGGCACGGGCATTGCCGAAATGAAGAAAAATGCAAAAGGGCAGTGGGGCTTTCATAAGTTTTATTTTGAGCCTGAGTTCAAAGGTGGCAACACAGGGGTTGAAGACTGCGTTATCCAATAAATCTGACATTGACTAGTTTACTTGCCTATTTAAGAGTGATGTTGTTTCACAGCCACACTTCATTTTAATGCTTGTAGTTGTTGCTTATGTGGTTAGCTAATCGGTTTTTAAGCTCTCGTTGGCTATCTCCAACATAGAGAGTCGTTCCTTTTGTACCGCACATGCAACATGTATTATCAAGTACGATTTTTCATCGCATACACATTTAATCCTACAAGTAGAGTATTAAAAATTCGTATTGTCAGTTGTGTTTATACGGAATATAATGAGAATCATTATCATTTGTAACCCGTCGGGTTTTATTAGGTCTATACATGTCAGCTGTGGATGTATCCCTTCTGCAAGAAGTTCATACACTATATTGCTCCCACCACGGCTGGTTGGTTAACTGGCTAAAGCGGCGTTTGGGTTGTATACACAATGCTAATGATTTAGCTCAGGACACGTTCCTGCGTGTCATTGACAAGTCTACTATGTTTACCCATGTGAATGAGCCTAGGGCATTTTTAAGCACCATTGCTCACGGATTGATGGTTGATCATATCCGCAGAAAAGAACTGGAGCAGGCTTATCTGCAAGCGATTGCGCACTTACCACAGAGGTTAATTTCATCACCTGAAGAACGCTTGGTTTTTATAGAAGCGTTAATGCATATAGACAGGTTATTTGTTGGATTGAAGCCCAATGTTCGTCGTGTTTTTTTACTGTCGAGATTAGAGGGGATGACCTATCCGGAAATTTCCATTAAGTTGGGAGTGTCGCTTAGAACGGTAGAAAGTCATATGGCAGAAGCGCTACGTCATATACTTACAAAAAGTCGTTAACTTGCGACATACCGCTCAACCGATTAGACTCCACGTTTAAGTTGAGCACTTACAGCAATAAACTGTGAGCTTTTCATTCTCTTAATTAGACTGCTTTTGCATTGAACTCTTCCAGCCCATTTCCCGATAATCACTCTACAAGTTCTGATAGCGTAGATATTCCACCAGAGGTGTACGAGGCATTAATTAGTTGGTCAGTCAAACTTAATTCAGGAATAGCGAGCAATGAGGTTATGCAGCAGTTGCGAAATTGGCGGGCGCAAAACCCTTTGCATGAGGCTGCTTGGCAAAAGTTAAATAAAATAGAGCAGCACTTTGATCAATTTCCCATCACTTCTAAACCAATCGTCACAGAGACCTTTTCTATTGCAGATCAGCAAAAAAGTGCCCTTACTACACGACGTCGCCGTTTAAAGGTGCTGAGCTTAGCGGCTATGATAATCACGGCTACTACCTTATTTGCAAATCAATATGCGCCATGGCATCAAGACGCTCATTATGCAACAGGTATAGGTAAAAGAGAGACAGTCATACTTGCGGATGGAACTCAGGTCATGCTGAATACTAACTCTGAGATTGATGTGAACTTTTCATTATTTAAGCGTGAAATCATATTGCGGCATGGTGAAATATATATAGAAACCAGTAAAGATAAAGAGTCTTTAGTCGGGCGACGGTCGTTTTTGGTGAAAGCCGAGCACACAGCGTTAGAAGCAATTGGCACTAAGTTCTCGGTGAACAACCAAACGTCTAACACCAAATTGTATGTGACAGAGGGGGTTGTTGAGATACAGCCTAACCATTATGCGCCAGTGCGTGCTTATGCCAATGAGTCTTATGCGATGCTTGAGGGCACTTCTGCGCCTATAAAAATAAACACTACAGATCAAGTGATGAATATGGAACCGATGGCGTGGATAGGCGGAGTGTTGGTTGTTAAACAAATGCGTTTAGATGAATTTGTTACAGAGCTGTCGCGTTACCAGGATATAACAATAATCTGCGATGCAGATGTTGCTCATCTTAAGGTCTCTGGTGTGTTCCAGTTAAACCAAGAAGAGCCTGTGGGGCACGCGCTTAAAGCGATTAGCCGAACGTTACCCGTCAGCATAGATAAAAAAAATAGAGCAGTTGTTATTAGTAAGAAGTGGCATTAATCAAACTGCCATTAAAAATATTTAAAAAATAAATCACAAAAAACTGCGGGTTTTTTCAACGTTGTTCGGCATACGGTTATTTATCTCATTCTTTAAAAGGTATTTTAACTATGTGCAATCAGCGCAACGATTATGTTGGCAATGGCGTATATTCCGGAAATGTGATGTCACACGTCCAAATCAGCAACCGCAAGCAAGCAAGTACTCGCCAGTTTCTACCTCGTACTATCTCAGTAGCAATCAAAGCATTATTTATCACTGGCGCTATCGCTACGCTAAATTTATCTTACTCATCCTCTGGATACGCTGCTGAAAGTCAGGTCGTTGTTTACAAACTGCCTGCAGGGACGCTTGAAGACTCTTTAAATACATTTGCAAAGCAATCGGGCATTACGCTAACGTTTGATCCAGCATTGGTAAAAGGAAAAACTGCCCCAGCCGTCAATAGCCAACTTTCAGCGCAGCAGGTTTTGCAGCAGATTTTGAAAGGTAGCGGCCTGCAACCAATCACCATAGATGGTGCCGTAATCATTAAACCGCAACCTTTAGGCAATATGGACGCTTTGCAGGAAGTCGTCGTAAACGCTGAAAAAGTGACTTCACCAAGTAGCTTATCTCAGCCTTTTGCTGGAAGGCAAGTAGCAAAGGCTAGCCGCATGGGTATATTAGGTAATGTGGATCTGTTTGATACACCATTTAGCACGCAAAGCTTTACTGATGAGTTTGCACTTGATCAACAGGCGCGACGAGTGGCAGATATTATCGCCGTGGATCCATCTGTACGTAGTGCAATGGCAGAATATGGAGATAGCGAGACTTATATGATTCGCGGTTTTCCTTTGTTTGTGAATCAGGTAGGGATGAATGGACTGTATGGCATGACGGAACTTAGGCGAATTGCGCCAGAGTTCTATGAGCGTATTGATGTGCTCAAAGGCCCGGCATCTATGCTTAATGGCAGTAGCCCATTTGGAGTGACTGGCGGCAATGTTAACTTGGTGACTAAGCGAGCAGGTGATAAGCCATTGACGCGGTTAACTGGTAGTTATATTTCCGATAGCCAATTTGGAGGACATTTAGATTTTGGTCGTCGCTTTGGAGAGGATAATGCTTGGGGTGTGCGCCTGAATGTATTAGCGCGTGATGGTGATACACCTATTAGCCGTCAGGAGGATCGTATGTATGACGGTTCTTTGGCATTGGATTATCGTGGCGAGAAATTCAGTGCTAGTTTAGATGTGATAAGTCAAGACAGATTAACGAAAGCCTACTCTGCAAACATCGTCTATAACCAAGGCTTTGCGCTTCCACGAGCACCAGAAAATGATAAAAACTTTACCAACGATTGGGAGTTTTACAAAAGCAACTCAAATAACTGGATGGCTAAAGCCGAGTATGAGTTTAGTCCGCAACTCAGCACTTATGCAACTTATGGGCAAGCAAAAGGGCAAGAGGAGTATTTTTACGCGGGCTCACAAGGTCGTCGCTTTATTAATAGTTCAGGTGACTTTACAGCGCGTGCAGGTGGATACAAGGGTTATTATGAAGTTGAAACCTATGAGCTAGGTATGCGTGGCCGCTTTATGCTCGGAGATATGAGTAATAGTTACGCACTTTCTTACAGTGATTTTGGTCGTACAGCAGGCGGTGCAGTAGTCAATGCAACTGCGCAATACACTGGCAATGTATATTACAGCCCTAACCTTCCAAAACCTACTGTCAATTATGGCTTAATTCCTCAAAATGGTGATTTACAGTTAAGTAGTTTGGCCTTGATTAATACTTTTGGCTTCTTAGAAGATAGTTTGTTGGTCACTCTAGGTGCGCGTGACCAAAAACTGTATAGCGGTATCTTTAGTGCTGGCGTTAAAAATGCTGCTTATGATGAAAGCAAAGTAACACCGACCGGGGCAGTGTTAGTAAAGTTGGGTAATTACTCACTATACGGTAATTATAGTGAAGGATTGTCACAGGGATCAACCGCACCGAATACTACTGTAAATGCCGGTGAAAACTTATCGCCGTTTATTACTAAGCAGTACGAATTAGGGGCAAAATACAATGCAGGCACATTTGGAGTGACAGCTGCACTATTTCAAATTACACAGCCTAGCGCCTTTACAAATGCCGCAAACCGGTTTGTAGAAGATGGCGAGCAACGTAACCGTGGGTTAGAACTGTCTACATTTGGTCAACCATTAAACGGCGTTCGACTATTAGCTGGCTTAACTTTAATCGACCCTGAACAAACCAAAACACTGAATGGTGTTAATGATGGTAAAGATGCGATAGGTGTACCTAGGATTAATCTCGTATTAAATGGTGAATATGATATTTTCGCACTTCCGGGACTAACTCTGACTGGTCGAGTAACGGCATTTAGCGATGCACAAGCTGATGTTGGCAATACGCAAAGCATTCCTGGCTGGTCTAGTTTAGATGCTGGCGCACGTTATGTGACTCAGGTTTCTGGTAAGACCGTCACACTACGTGCCAATGTGATGAATTTAGCTGATAAAAACTATTGGAACTCGGTATCACGCGGTTTTATTACGTCAGGTGCACCACGCACGGCATTGATATCGGCAACGATAGACTTTTAGTGGTTGTAGCTAATATGCGTTCTGTTTTTATATTACTACATCGCTATGTTGGCCTGTTAATTGCAGTATTCTTAGTGTTAAGTGGACTCACTGGTGCGATAATCTCATGGGATCATGAGTTAGATGATTTTCTGAATCCGCATTTAATGGATGCTAAAAGCACTGGTGTCGCTATTTCACCCATCGAGCTTGCTAAGCAGATTGAGGCACGTTATCTAGAGGTGCGCGTTACTTATCTGCCAATTGAGATTGAGCCCGGTGAGTCGTTTCGGTTTGGCGTTAGCCCAAAACGTAACCCGATCACCAATCAGTTGTTCGAGCCTGGATTCAATCAGATATTTATCGATCCTGTTACTGGGGATGAGCTGGGCAAGCGCCAATGGGGGCTTGCGTGGCCAATTACTAAAGAAACCTTTGTTTCATTTTTGTACAAGCTACATTACACACTACATTTGCCTGAAATGTCGGGAACAGATCGTTGGGGAATCTGGTTGCTAGGCATTATTGCAATTCTTTGGACGCTGGATAGTTTTGTCGGTTTTTACTTAACTTTACCAGTGAAGCGACGTGTCACCGCATATCAGGCTGTAAAAACTCAGGTAGGTGAATTTAACGATGAGCTATCTACGGCATACTTACCTACGTCGGTTAGTAAGTCATGGCGGCAACGCTGGCAATCCGCATGGAAAGTGCGCTGGGGTAGTGGTGCAAATAAGCTAAATTTCGACTTACACCGCGCATTTGGCCTTTGGACATGGGGGTTATTGATTATTATCGCCTTCACGGCATTTTCATTAAATCTATACCGTGAAGTGTTTTATCCAGCCATGTCTAATATCTCAAAGGTGACACCATCACCATTTGATTTGCGTACTCGCGCACCTAAACATGAGCCTATTGCACCACTAAGCCAATTCGGGGAAATTGCCACTAAAGCGCAAGTTGAAGCTAAAATCCGTGGTTGGGTTGAGCCTATAGGTAGTGTTCTGTATAACCAAGCCTTTGGAATATACGCTGTGCAGTTTTACAAACCAGAAGATGGCCATGGTGCAGGAGGTGTAGGTCATAAACGCTTATATTACGATGCAAAAGATAGTCGTTACCTTGGCGACCGCCAACCATGGAAAGGTACGGTAGCAGACATTTTTTTACAAGCACAGTTTCCATTACACTCTGGGCGTATTCTAGGGCTTCCCGGGCGAATATTGATTTCGGTCATGGGCTTGGTAGTGGCAATGCTTAGTGTGACTGGCATCGTTATTTGGTGGCGTAAACGTGCATCACGCCAACGATACTCAGGTAAAAAGCTAAGGGTACTTAAGGCAATCTGATCATAAGAGGATTAGTTTTAAGTGCTTAACAATGAGTACGTATGCGCTAAATTAAGAATTGTCACATTTTGATTGCTAGTACACGACATCTCTAACAACCGTTATAATAGAAAGATTGGGAGATTAGCTCAGCTGGTAGAGCAGCGGACTCTTAATCCGTTTGTCGCGAGTTCGATCCTCGCATCTCCTACCAATGATTTAACTTAAGTTATTGATATTTAAATTAATAGTGATTGAAAGTTATAAGAAATTATAATTGGATATCACTATTTTTTTAGCCTTTTTGTTACCAAATGTTCCCAAACGTTACCAGGAATCTAAAATGATGTTGACTTGCGAACTTTAGATTCTTATAATAATTTCAGGCTAACAAAGGTAACAAGCTTCTAGACGTGGACTTCAGCCGGCGTCTGGTACATTCGGGAATCATGTCTAACGGGCACCCGAGTTATAAGTGCCGTTAATTCAGTCGGGTACTTCTCGCTACGACTGATGGGATATGCGAGATGACGCGTGGTTTTCGAAGCCGACCACGTCAAGGATTCACCTGCGTGCGAAATTAATGCAATCTGAATGTTGCATTGAGTGCATCCATTTATGGATCGTGCTCACTCGCGCGGAGGTTGCATGACTACACTTGATATTCTATTACACCGTTATAACGGCAAAATCACACTTAACGTTTCAGACATAGCCCAAATCCTTGGCTATTGTGAAAACCATTGCCGTAATCTAATTTCACAAGATAAGTTTCCTATCCAAACATTTCTGATGGGTTCACGCAGAGTTGCCCGTGTTGATGCTGTTGCAGCTTACATTGACAACGTTTCTGCGTCACCCAAACGTCGCGGACCAAAAACCAAGGCTCAAAAAATAGCTGAAGCGAAAGCCGAGGTTAGCCATGCTTAGTCTAAATCAGCTGGAACTAGTAGCACAACGCCTAGGATTTGAACTCGTCATTGTGTTACTTGATGGCCAGTGGGTTATCACTGAGAACATCTCTGACTGCTATGCATTTGAGTTGCCAATTGTGATTGGAGACACAGAAGCTAAAGCTGAGGATTGGTTGACTGCTAACTTGTCAGAAATGGCAGGTGAATAATGAGACAACTCGACTTAACGCTCGTATTCGAGCAAGAACCAGCCCCACTTGATTTCATTATTTGTGGACTAGCTGCAGGAACGGTTGGCAATATTGCCAGCCCAGGTGCTACCGGCAAATCATTTGCAGCCATCGAAATTGCCATGGGGGTTGCAAGTTCTGAGGCTGACAACTTTCTACTTAAGTTAGCAAACGGTAATGAAGGCAAGGTTTCAATTTTCAATGCTGAAGATCCTGCATCCGTCATCAATCAACGGATATATTCTATTGGTCGACATTTGAACTCAAGCGCTAAGCAACAAGTTCTTGCAAACATCGAGCTTCATTCATTGGTGGGAATGCAGCCTAATATTTTGAACCAGCAGTTTTTAGGTGAAGTCATCAAGAAGTGTGAGGGCAAGCGACTTGTTATATTCGACACGTTCACTCGTTTTCATCAGCAAAATGAAAATGACAATGGGCAGATGAGCCAAGTTATCAGCTGTTACGAAAAGATTGCTACCGAGACCGGTGCAGCTGTGTTATTTCTTCATCACAATAGCAAGGGTGCAGTCCTTAACGGTCAGCAAGTTGCGCAGCAGTCAACCCGGGGAGCTTCTGCAATTACTGATAACTGCAGGTGGCAGGGGTACTTGCAGTCTATGACTGAGGAAGAGGAGAGGGCGCACAAGTTGGATGAAGGTGCCAGAAGGCGCTTTGTGAAGTTTGGAGGCAACAAAGAAAATTACGGACAGGCAACGCAAGAAATTTGGCTTGAAAGGCATGATGGCGGGGTGCTGCTGAAGTCAGAGATAAGTAAAAGTGCAAAAGATAAGCTTAAGCTTGTGAAAAAAGGAGACTGGCGATGAGTAAGTCAAAAGTCTCAAGTTTTGCTAAAGTTGATCCAGCACATTTGCTAGACGGCTTGTTCACACCGATATCCAAAAAAGGGGAAGCACTATATGAAGTAGAGGGCTCTTTTGATGGTCTTGCTATTGCTTTCAAAGGTGTTCAAATGTCTGCAGCTCATCAATCGTTGCTACTAGCAATTTCAGCACGAACTGCTCGTCAAAATAAGGCTAATTCAGTGCTAGTCACAAGAGATTCAAATAATTTGTATCAAAAGAACATTCAGCAACTTGCACTGACTGGTAAAGCTGAAGAGTTAGATGTGAGCATTGTCAAATGTACAGCATATTCTCTTTTAGTTGATGCTGGCATGGGTGACAGCGGAAGAAGTTACAACTTAATGATTAATATGCTACATGAAATGTCTACTGTGACTATGTATAGAGGTTCTGGCTTAAAAGGCGGGACAAGTAAATTGCTATCATTTGTGCACAATGGTAATCAATTTGTAGTCAGTTTTAACTGGCGAATGGCTGATGCAATATTTGGTAAGCAGAATGTTCAAGTTAGTTTACATGAGCGCAATTATCTTAAAAAGTCTTCAGTTGCACAAATTTTGCACGCTTGGCTATCAGGTCATATCCGCCTCGGCGGGCAGTTGATGGCCGGTCGAGGTGCTAAGATTGATACACTAATAAGACATGTTTGGGGTAATAGACCGTCTAGCGACGAAGTAACAAAAAAAAGACGCGCACGTATAAAAGAAGCATTAGCTGAAATAAGTAAGCTAGAGGGGTGGATAGTTAGCATAAAAGGCACACATGTATTTGTTAGTAGACCAAAAGAGTTGACGCTTTTAGATCAGTGTGAAATGTCCCCAGGCGATGTTGCAGAGTTGGAGCTTGAAATTATTGATGACCTGAATAGGTTAAAAAGAAGTTAAATGTTGTTGTGCCAGCAATTTGGGGACGCTCAACACGGTAGTTGGGGACGCTCAACACGGTAGTTGGGGACGCTCAACACGGTAGTTGGCTTAAAACAGGTGCTCTGAAACCCTCATGGATGCTGGAGGTTTAAAATCGCGTGTCTAATATAGTTCTAATATAGAACTATAGTTCTTGTTACCATGAAACTTTTGGTTACCTTGAAGCATTGTTAACCTAAAGACTTATGCCATGATTCATAGCTACTGAGTTTTGTTTAACCAAATTACTTTGGATAGCACGGGGCGAATTCTTTGAATTCGCAAAGTGGGGGAAAGTTGGTGAAAGGTCAAATGCATTTAACCGTAGGTGGTAATATTTTATAAGTAGAAAGTTATAAAAGAGGTAAACTTTGAAGTTATTAAAAAAATTAAACATATTAATCTTACTGGTATTTACTATAGGTGGGATAGCTTTGTATTACTCACCACCTCCAACAAAGAGTGAAATTATTCAGCTTGATGATGGAGTTGACTTGAGTTCTGAAATCAGTATCAAAAGTGATTATTCTGCCTGTATTGAAAATGGAATAAAGCATTATAAAGAGATTAGATCCTATCCGCGTATGAGTACTGGGCAGAATGCAATTGACGTTGTTTTGGTGATGTGTGATAAGAATCCATTATCCTTTTGATAAAGACTTGATTCTACGGCCAGTTGTGAAATGTCGGTGATTCCTTCCGCTTTTTATACTGCGAACTTAGTATCAAACCCAAGCCAGTATTGGCTTCCATGCCAATTTCTTGGTTTACTTAATTTTAAATCTGATAGCAGCTAAAACTGTAACTGATTGATTTACAAAGAAGTTGAGGTTGAGTGCATGGAAATCCGGAAGGAATAACCGAACAGTTGCTCTGGAAGCAAGCACTGGCTTAGCTTCTAGCTGCCTATAGTCAAGATGCGAGTTGCTGTATATTTTAGACAACTTTCGGGCCATAGCTGTCACTTTAGTATTCATAAATGGCACAAAAAAACTCCTAAATATCTTAGTTTTTATTAGATGCTACATATAAGTTATCTCAACATTTTTCTTATTTTGACTAAGGTGGTCTGATTATCACACTTGCCATCTTGGTAAACTATTTCTAAGTCATCGCGTGTCTCATCTTCAATTGATGATTATGCAATACATAGTTAGCCGAATAGTCGAAAAGGTTTCGAACATCATTGAGTTGGCAAGCATTACAGGTCATAAGGATGTGCAGATGTTAAAAAGGTATTCCCATCCGCGAGCGATAGATCTTGCAAAAAAATTGGGATATCAATAGGATTAATTAGCATCATCCTTAAATGGTATATTTAATTAAATTAATTTTTTATTGAATTCATTCTTCTTTGTATAGACTAACGTATATATAAAATACATAATTTATATTGACTTTGTATATACATTATATATACTAACATCTTAATTAAGGAGACTTATATGTCTACATTATCAACTTTTAGATTTGATGAACAACTTACGAATACTATTGAAGAACTCAAAAACACTTCAAGTGCTAGTTCAAAAGCAGAAATCGTGAGACGTGCAATAACTTTGCTTAAAGTTGTCCAAGAGGCAACTCAAAACGGTGAGACTTTAGTACTAAGAAAAGAAGTAGGGGATGTTACAAAAGAGCGCGAAATTATCCTTCCAAGATAAGGAAATTATATGCAGGGTCAGCCAGAAGAAAAACAAACTCTACAACTTGAGGATTTCGAATCCAAGACTGGATCAGTCTCCGAACTAGATCCTCAGGATAAGGCAAGATTGGAACTTGCAAGATTAATATTAGGCTGGATGGGAACTATATTCATCTTATCCTGCTTATGGTTACTTTATAGTCCAACAGATAGCGCTGCAAGTGCTAAAGAGATTTTCGAATTCGTTAAAACTATTGTACCTGCAATTGTTACTTTAGTGATTGGATTCTATTTCCGAAATGAGAGCTAATAGTGGATGGTAATGTCGAAAGTAAATCTTTTGGAGCAGCTGAACAGTTAGTTGGTCAATTGTTGCTAGACAAGTGGAAAGTCATAGAACGAATTCGGCATGATGACGGCATATCTGGCTCAACCAGATCTGCTTGCTATAAATCTCAATCATCCAACGGTGAATTAGCTTTTGTAAAAGCATTTGATTTCCGACAGGAGGAATTTGCAGGTGATACTGAACATCTTGAAAAGATGGTTAGGGAATTCAATTACGAAAAAAATGCTTTAGATTATTGCATCAAAAATAAAATCTCCCGTGTAACAAGAATTTTTGGCGCTGACAAAGTAATAATCTCAGGTACGGTAGTTCATTTTCTAGTATGTGAATGGGCAGATAAATCATTAAGAGAACAACAGCCTCCAGGAGATAGTAATATTTCTTGGAGTGATCGATTTCTAGCTCTAAGAGATACTTCATCTGCACTTGCACAAATGCATCAATCAAAAATGGCTCATCAAGATATCAAACCGAGCAATGCGATGTGTTTACAGACTGGAGAATTGAAGCTTACTGACCTTGGTAGTAGTTCATGCCAATTATTAACCACTCCTCCTCATGACCTAGAGTTACTAGTTGGACAACCCAATTATGCTCCCTATGAATTACTGTATGAATATACTCCTCCAACTTGGGATAACCGGAGAATAGGATGTGATATATTTTTATTAGGAAACCTTTGTTTTACTAGTTTAGTAGGTGTTTCGCTGTCACATCTCGTTCTTCATGGGCTACCGAATGAATATAAGCTAGATAGTTATACTGGAGAATTTGCTGAAGTACTACCGTTTCTAATTTCGATACATAATTTACTCGTACCAGAAGTATTAAACGAATTTCTACCTAAAGAAATTGCTGGAGATGTTATCGATTTGATATCGTCTCTTTGCCATCCTGACCCTGCAAAGCGTGGGCACTCAAAAAATATAAAACAAAATTACAATCAATATGGGTTACAGAGAGTAATCAGTCAATTAGACATATTGGCTATTAAAGCAAGGATTTGCGACCGTGGCAAAAAATGATGTATCACTAGAGGGAGTATTGAGTAATAGAACAGTAATCCCAAAATGGAAAGCACCTGAAAAAGCTATAGAGAGAGATCAGCCGAATGATTTAATTCTAAATAGGCGCAAAGCAGCTTTAGATAAATGGCATCAAAAATTACTGTCAACATATAAACAAGCACCTTCAACGTACAGTGCTAACGAGTTATTTGAACTCTCAACGATTTATCAAGGCGACACTAAACTATCTAAAGACATCCTCAAGGACTCATTAAATTTACGTAATAAATTTAATCTACCTAAAAATGAGATGAAAGTTTCAGAACCACAAATTAGCTATCTTGAGGTAGAAGATAGTTTGGAAGCAACACACGATAATTCAAAAAAGTCTGTAAATAAACTAAAAGCATTGTTAAGGAATAACCCGAATGTACCTTTTGCATGGTCTGAATTATCAAGACATTACTTAGTTTTAGGTGAGCCAGATAAAGCAAAAAAAAGTATGCAGGGTGCAATTCAACTTGCAAAAAACAATAGGTATATTCAACGAGCTGCAACAAGACTGTTTGTTCATTTAAGGGAACCAGATCGAGCCCTTCATCTTCTGCGATCGTCTCCAATGGTTTCAAAAGATCCGTGGTTATTATCAGCCGAAATCGCCACGGCAAGTCAGATGAATAAAACGTCAACTTTCATCTCATCTGCAAGAAATATTTTAAACTCTGAACAATTTGGTGATTATCAAAAAAGTGAATTAGCTTCAGCACTAGGAACATTAGAAATAGAGCATGGTGTAACTAAAAAGGCTAAAGAATTATTTAAAAAAAGTCTGATAGCCCCCACTGAAAATTCATTGGCGCAAGCTCAATGGGCTAATAATGAAGGTAAAATTATAATTCCAGATAATGCGTGGAGGACTCAATCTTACGAAGCATTAACATTGATTGCCAGGCAGGAGGGGAGATGGGAAGATACTCTAAAAGAATGTGCATTATGGTTAAAAGATGAACCATATTCTATTCAAGCCGCAATTTTAGGTTCATATCTAGCATTTCAGCCAGGCGCTTATAGATCTGCAGAGCAGTTTGCTACTGCAGGGCTTTTGTCTGAAAATAACAATTGCGACAGCATAAATGTTATGTTGTTGAATAATCGAGCTGTTGCTTTTTCCTTTCAAAATAAACTTGAAGATGCTTACGCAGATTTCGAAAAAGCAATGGCATTACCTGATGCTAAAGAAAGCGCACACCTTTTAGCTACACTCGGTTTGATTGCTTATAAAAATGGAGATATGGAATTAGGTACAGAATGTTATCTAAAAAGTATTGCTTGGTTCCATGAGCTCAAAGACAAAGATTCTGCACTATTAGCGTCGATGTATTTTTTACGAGAGTATATAAAGTACTATCCTAGTGAGACGCCTTTTGCATTAAAGATGGCAAAAAAGGCTGGGTTATCAGCCTCAGTTCATAACTTGCCTGAATTAGGTGCTCTTTCTGATTTATTGATTAAAGAAACTGAAAATATAGTGCTTAACATTAAGTCAGTTAGCGTAATTTCAACAAGTGATTTAACTGACCATGCAAATAAATTTCAAGTACCTAATAAAGCACTTATCAGAATGTCTGCGGATAAAGATCCTGCCAAATTCCTGAACCTATTTGTTAAATAATGTATTAGTATTACCTTAACTTTGATTAATAAAAAAGGACTCAAATCGAGTCCTTTTTTATTAGCTCTTGTTAGCCGACAATCTTACTGATATCAGTCAACCTCACGATATCCTGCCGACTATGCCCAGACCGCCATATGAAGCAATATGCATTCGTGCGACCCATTTGTACCATGTCTCCGTCACTGAGCACATCAACCATCTCGTTTCCTGACTTCATGTAGTCATTGTTTTTGTCTTCAACTCTGCGCAAATATTCTCCTTCGCTGTCTCTACTTGAATCACTTAAAACAAACAATTTTTGTACATCTGATAACTTGAATCGCTTGTAACTGTTAAAAAGAGCTTTTATGAGCCCAGACTTCTTCTTGATGCGATCGTTGAGCACAGCTGCCCTCATAAGCACTGAATCGAAGCCATTTTCCCTGCGCCTTGACTCAAAGCTCTCATGATGATGACCGCTGATATAAATTTGGAAGCGCATAGCTTTGCCGGTCAAAATTATTGCAAATTTCATAGTTGTTGAATGCGTTATTAACTTGGTTACTTTCACACTTTGTTAACATGTAATTAAGTATGTGAATGATTAAGTATTAATAACACTACAACTATATTATTTATATTATTAAATAATGATTTTGATTGATCACATTAAAAAGTGTCTGATAGCTTGAAATATATGTGTTATCAAGCGAATTGTCTGTTTAGGAAGCCATTCACATAAATATGTGAGGGCAGGGAGTCTGGTTTGCAGAAAACCCTAAATAGATCTTGCGGTGTTCTATTTTTTTCCAAAAATTTCCACCATGCACACCACGCACTAAAGTGGATGCGCGCTTCGCGCTGTGTGCCTTGAAACCATTGCTGATGCTAGCTTAATGCTGTCCGACAAGTTACCAATTCTTGATACATTTAGTTGCCATCAAAGCCCAGTAATCTTTGGTATCCAGCGTTTTAATCATGTATTTAAATAAAACTTGCAATCAAGTGCGTGCCGTCTTACTATATCATTTATAGTACATTTTAAAATAAGGCTGCAACATGAAGCAAACTATCAAAGTGTCAGCACGATTGACCGAGAGTGCTGTAACGCAAATTAAAGCTGAGCTCGATGCTTTCGGTTGTAAAACTGTTACCCAATTTGTTCAGGCTGCAATCAACGAAAAGCTTGAAAGATATAGCATCGGAAAAATGATTGAGAGCTCAATAAAATCTCAAGAAATGTTGCACGCAAAGCTTACCAAGTTATCTGTGATTGCAGCTGAAAACAACATAGCTAACAACAAAAGTATCGAAGAATTGGCAACTGCATTAACAAAAATTAGTGCAGGTTTTGATGCGTTTTCTAACAAAAATAAGGAATAGAAAATGAGTGATCCTAACCGACATATTCACAATCCGATATTAAATCTAGCCAAAAACAATGATGGTGAGTGGATAACTATCGACGCAGATATACACACTAGATGGCGGGAAAATGCTGACAAAATTTATAAAGAAAGCTTGTCTAAAAGTCTCATTAATCTAGGTATTAACCTGGGTGAGTAATATGACTTTTAGTCTTAAGCCATTACAGATTTTACTCCCGCTTTACATGTTTCAGCTGACATTCATATCAGCTAAAAACATGTCAAAAGGTAGTCATAGCGCAGAGTATTTGTTAGCCAAAAACACTAAAAATCCTAGTGATTACTACACTAAAGAATCGCTTGGAACCGTGTACGACCCTAGCGGTATGCTTGCAGAATTCGGCATAAATCATGGTGAAATCATCGACGAAAATGATTTCCGCGCATTGTGCGCAGCATTCAATCCACGCACCGGAGAACCTCTATTAAAGAACGCAGGTGATCCTCATCGAGCTGGCACTGACTTCGCGTTTAGCCCGCCAAAGTCATTCAGTGCATTGTGGGCAATTTCAAATCGTGCAATGAGGCGAGCACTAGAGCAATTTAATCGAGAAGCTGTGAACAAAGGTCTCGACTTTTTAAATACACATGCAACCACGCGCACAGGTTCTGGAGGCAAGGACTCTGTTGCGGTTAAGTTCGCTGCAATTTCATTTCAACACGGTGCGAATCGTGACCAAGATCCACACTTGCATCTACACAATCCGATACTTAATCTGTCACGCACACCTGACGGCAAGTGGCGAACAATCGAGCCAAAAAGTTTGTTTCAGTGGCAAACCAGTGCTGACGCCATATATCAATCAGAATTGATTGCAAAACTTCAGGAAGCTTTTCCTGGTATCAAAATCGTTAGCACCGACAACGGCCATTCATTCGAAATCCAAGGTGTAGACAAAGGTCTTGTGGCCAGCTGGTCAAAAAGAAGCGAAGCTATCAAAGATGCTGCAGCCGAAGAAGGCATCAGCATTGAAGATGCCGGCGGATTAGATCGCATGTTCTACAAAACACGTAGCAAAAAAGAAATGCTACCTGAAGACCCTCATTTAGGCTGGAGCGAATACGCGTTACATGAGCACGGTTTTGGTACAGAAGCAGCTGAGCAACTGATTAGTGCGCCAGCCATAACCAGGCCAACACTAACTCAGGATGACATCACAGACCGTATTGGTGGCGTACTCAGCAAATTGACAGCAACCGAATCTGCAATCAAAGAAAACGCATTACTGCGCGCAGTAGCTGAGGAATTCTATGGCTACATGAGTTCTGATCAAATTCTTGATGTGTTCAATAAGCTTAAGACGGGCGAGCTTCGCATCAATAATGCAGACCAAGTTGTCAGACTTGGCGGTTTTGATGGCATGGATTACTACTCAACATTAAGCATGCAAACCGTTGAACAGCGCTTGAGCGAGCTGGCAGAGAAACTTGCAAATGACGGCAAGCATGCAATCAATGCAGAGCACACTGAAAAAGCAATTGCTGAACAATCAATGCTATCTGCTGAGCAAGCAGATGTTGTGCGCCATGCTTTATCAGCCGGCAGCATTAAAGTGGTGGAGGGTGCAGCTGGCTCTGGAAAGTCAACATCTGCGTTAGCGACAGCGAACGCGTTTAAAGCTGCCGGGTACACATTGCGCGGCCTCGCAAGCTCTTGGTCAGCTGCAGGCGTCATTGGGCGCGATGCTCAAATTGATAGCAGAGCAGTAGCGGGTTTTATCAATGCTGTGCAAAAAGAAAAGATTCAGCTCACAAAAAATGATGTATTAATGATTGATGAATCAGGCTTACTCGGCTCACGAGATTTAGAAATTTTGCTGTCATTTGCAGAAAAGTACAGCTGCAAAATTATCTTGTTGGGAGAAGAAAAGCAGTTGTCACCCGTGAGCGCTGGACCAGCGCTCAGCATCGTTATGGAAAAAACTGGCGCAGCGACAATCGAAACAATTCGTCGTCAAAAAACACAAGTTCAGCGTGAGATTGTTGCAGCGTTCAGAGTCGGTGAAACAGATGTTGCACTGCAAAAATTAGATGCGGAAGGCGGGCTTAGTTTTCACAATAGCAAAAAAGCTACGTTAAACGCGATGGTACAAGACTGGGCTGATTACACACATAAAAATCCTAACAAAACTACATTATTGCTTGCTGTAAAAAACGCTGATGTCAGACAAATTAACGCACAAGTGCGCTCTGTTTTACGCAAACGCGGTGTCATCACCGGGCACGATGTTTCAATTGATACACCGGCACCAAATGCGTCAACTAAGTCTGCAAAATTTGCAGTTGGCGAACATATTATATTCAAAAAAAATGACAACGATTTAAACGTTAAAAACAATGACAGAGCGCGCATTACAGACATCAAGCCATCTGCCAACGGCGGCTATGACATAACATTGAAGCACTCAGACGGACGCGATATTGAGCTCAACACGCTTAAATATATCGATAAAGAAACAAGTGGCGTGCCGCTTGCTCACTCGTATGCGGTTACTCAATGGTCAGCGCAAGGCGCAGGAGCTGATAAAACTTTTGTTTTGTCTAGCGGAATGGATCGCAGATATGGCTACGTCGGCATGTCACGTCACAGAGATAGCTCGAACTTGTACGTTGACTTGTCTGAAATCAAATCTAAGCTTGAGGCTGCCGATAAGACTGTCAATCGTGAAAACATGATGATTCAGCTTGCAACTCAATTGTCGCGCAAGTCTGACAAATTGAGCACATTAGACTTTGCTTATAACAGGATCGGCCAGCGTGTTGCACTCAAAAATCAAGAAGCGCAGCAGCTGATTTCGCGTATGCAGCAGTCATTCAAGGATCCTACTTTGACAAGCATCACAAGCGTTTTAGAGCGCATTAAACGCGAAGCAGAAGCAATTGAGCAGGCTGCTAAGCGTGCAGCAGAAGAACAGCTTAAGCAAGCAGAAAACCATTCAAACACATTAACGGTTTAACTATGCAATCAATGAAAATACCATTTAACAAATTTCAACAGAAGCAATTTGAACGCTATGCTCAAGAAGCAATGAGTCAATGTTAATTTTGACTACACGACTATTCTAACGACAGACTGAGCGCCACTCATATTGTTTTGAATACGGATTTAAGACTTGCTGCTGCGAACAGCTTCGAGTTCCGATTGGCGGAATTTGAGGTTGCTGGATTGGTGTAATAGACGGGGGAGTAATTGGGCAAACGACAGGCGCACAAATAGGGGGCAACTCTGTCGTATTGCTGCAGAAAGGTCGATTTTTACCACTGCTGCAGCGGCAAACGCAATTTGCATTCACGCTTGAAACAAAAGCAAGCATACTAAAAAAAACTAAAATGCTTGCGATACGTGCTACAAACATAGCTACTCCTTAGTTGATTACACTTGAACGAATTCTTAGTTTTCACCTTGCTATAAGTGATACTACTAAAAGTATTACAAATGAAAATGTTATACCAAGCGAGATGTAGTAGCGTTTTTTATTGCTTGGAACGAAGCTACTTATTGCTGCACTTAGTACTGAAAAAGCAAACACAATAATTATGTGCGTAATTGCAGTCCTGCCAGTCAAAAAAATAAAGGAAAAAAAGAAAACTATTGAAAATGATAGGGAGTATATGAATTTCCTACTTTTTGAGAGATTAGTTTGCTCAATATCTTTAGCTATGTTACTTATTTTATTTAGCGATGCATTATTGTTTGTCATGATAATCTCCTAAAGGTAGGTCGATGTGTCTACTTTTTTAAGGCAAGTCTAGCGTCCCGTTTGATTGATGGATTAGCCATTTAACTCACTCTTCATCATATTTTCTACTTCAGCTAATTCAGAGAGAGTGATATTTGGATTCTTTTTTGCCATAGCAAGGAATAATGCTCCTTCTTTTAATATAAGAGAAGCAAAGAACCCCTTGGGAATATTTGTATTGCTGTGCCTTAGGTCAGAACGAAGAGTTAATAAGAAGCTCTCAGTTAAAAATATAGTTTGTGCATCTGGAGTTCCTTTAGCTAAGTGCTCTTTCCAAGCTGAAAAAGCTACTATAGTTTCTGGGCCGCTCCATAAAATTAACTTACGCATAAACTCTCGAAGAAATGGAACCAAATCCTCGGGTTCTGGTGTCGGGCTTTCTTCAGAGTTGGAGAAGAATAAATCAAAGAATTTTTTCAAAAACTCATCATAAATCTCCATTTTCTTATCTCGATAAAGTGCGTCGAGTTCTTTTTTTCGCTCGAAATACCTGCCAACCATAACTGTAATGGTTGATACTGTTACGGCAGCAATGCCAGCCACTAACGCAGCGCCCAGTTCCTTTGGAACTGCGCTGAGGTAAGTAGTAAAGCTTTTAACTAGCCAATAAATTAAAAAACAACCAGCAGCTAATAATGCCAATGCGAAGACAATTGAAATTATTTTTTTTAAATTTTCTTTCATATCTCTATATGACTAACGTTTGAATAATGGGTTAGGCATGGGTGGCAGTCGACAAAATACAGTTCAAGAACCCTTTCCCAATGGATAAAATCTCTGCCAGATTTGCCTCGAATTCATCTGGGGAAACATATAGGTGATCTCCAATACTAAGCGTGGAGCCAGTGTTCCTTATGTACTCATCATCGACAATTCCACGCCGATGGGCAATTAAATGACGTTTTTGATTTAATAACCACAGAGACTCTGCATTCAACATCGTACGCAGATCAATATCTTCAAAAATCGCTTCACATGCCGTTCGAATTACAGCCAAATTACTCAAATCCCGTTCTTCAAATAGCAAGCTGCCCATTTGATTCGACAGATCAAAGCCTTTTTCCGCTAAGTAGTCAGCACTCAACTTGGGCAATTCGAATTTCTTTTTCGCATTGGAATCGGACAAAAGTTTTGTAACGAGTCTAGGGTCGGCATTTAGCAGATAAATCAATCCGTCACCGATGAGCATTTCTAGGGCAGACCAAGTGGAAAATGTACCTTGGAGTAAAAGCTCTCGGGCCACTGACGCAACTTTTTTCTTTTCGTGCAAGTGCAGTAAGAACTGAGCGGTTTCTAAACAAATCGCATCTATGCCTTCTTCAGAGCCGCAAAACTCAGCCATATTCTCACTTGCATTTCGACGTGCCTCTTTGGTTCGCCTTGTTTCAAGCTCTCCATCTGATTCTCCTTCAATTGCGTTAATCTTAAGCGAACGAATTCTTGCTGCCATTGAAATTCTTTGAAAGTGTTTGTCGTGAGCTGACTGATCTGCAAGCAGATACGGCGTTGCTGTTGTTTGAAGAGTGGCGTCTATTCGATCAACAAAAGTTTCTGCAACAGTTGAGAACCCGATGGGTAACCTCGGAATTAACTCTGTTATTCCTTTTGTGGCCTCTTTGATTTCAAATGGGACCAAGAAATATTTAAGCAGCTCACGACAAAGCTGTTGAGTTTTTAGGGAAAGCGCCATCGACATGCCTAACGTTGGAAATCAGCCGCCCCGGTACGGGGTCGGCTGCATTAAATTGTTAACTGCTCTTAAGCGCAGCCTCGATTTCTTCATATAATTTATTAGTTGTGTCACATACTTCTGCTGCTTCAGCAGTAATGCCCCAGAACTCATCACAAAATATTTCAATAGCTATTAGTAGGTGTTCAGCTGCTAAAGTTAGATCTATTTTCTGGCCAGGTATGTGTAGCCCTTTATCTGTTCGTGAAAAATACAGCGACTCTTCTCTTAATGATGAATATAAGCCAGATTCATAACCGTCGAATATTTCTTTAGCTCGGTTAGCTCCAATACTGTTTGCAATTCTATCCCCGATTAAGTAAATAGGGTCTACTGATATTTTATGTTTCTTCCCATGATTAAAAAGCGGGTCTTTTCCTCGTTTTACTTTTTCTCGCTCACCACCCCAAGAGCGCATATGGCCAGCCTTTATTTTGGCGATCTCTTCAAATACGGTGATTGATAAGAATAAAGATGGTGCGAAACTATCGCTTCTAAAAAGAGTATATGACGCTCTTATTAACTCGCAAACGTGTGACACCGCTGCATTATACTCATCACGTCCATGCAAGCCGGTATATTCATCAGAAATGACTAAAGAGGCCTCATGAGCGATATGGAATCCTTTTTTCTCCACGGTGCTTCCTAAGCGGCTAACAGTTAATATAGAGGGAGAAGATGTATTAATTTAATTGTAATTGAAGAACTCTATTTAGAGGGGATTTTACTATGAAATTAATGAAAGCTTAGTCCGCATAGGTAACATTGAGAGTATTTGAGAATCACATAAAATTTTCTGTTGATAGATTCAACAAGCGTTGCTGTTAACTTGTAATCTGGCCCAGTTCCTCAGTATCAGATTCATACACTTTAGTGAAATCAATCATGTTTGAATATCGTCTATTTATGTATAATCAAGAAAAGAACAAACGTTCGTTATTATGCTAGCCTCTAATTGAATATAAATACAAAACAATCATGACAAATGATTAACACAGCTCATAATATGCAAACACCAACCATTGAAAGATCCTACATTAAAGACTTTCTTGCCAGACTTACGCGCAAAAAGCCTCTTGTTCATCTAGATCCAGTCATTGAGTTTGAACGCCCGCAACTAGAGACCCTTGCTGTTTCCCTGAGTTTATATTCATCTAAAGTTTCAGCAGGCTTTCCATCGCCAGCAGAAGAGCATGTTGAGAAAAGATTAGATACGAACGACTATCTCGTTGACCAAAAAGAGGCTACCTTTTTTGTGACCATCCAAGGACAGTCTATGATTGATGTTGGGTTGCTACCTGGTGACAAAGCCGTGGTAGACCGTTCAAAAACCGCTAAAAATGGCTCTATTATTTTAGCGGTTGTGAATGGGGAGTTCACCATCAAAACGCTCAGTTGTAGTAAGAACGGCACTGCACGATTGTTACCGGCTAATTCAACTGGCGCTTATTCACCTATTGAGATATCAGAAGATATGCAATTTGAGGTGTGGGGTGTTGTCATTGGCTCTTTCAGAAGATTCGAATAACTGCTCACAATTTCTGTGGATAACGTTGTTGAATGGGTGGGGATTGCATTACTAAGTCTTTGGTGTAGCAATAAAATGTGGGATGTATGAATTTTTAATCAGCACTGATATAAAAAAACCCAGCATATAGCCGGGTCTTGGCGTACTAAGAACAATGATTATTTGTTCATTACGTACATTGTTACTTCAAAGCCAAAACGCATTTCAGTCGCTGCTGGTGTTGTCCACATAATATTCTCCAAAGTGTTATCTGTTTTGAACTGACAGGGTGTCTGTTCTAGTGAGTTCATTATGCGCTCACCTGATAATTCAGCACTATTGGTACTCATGATTGAACCCTCAGTAAAATCATGAACAGCTAGATAATCTAGCAACCTAGCAATATAGTGATATGTAAATAATATGAATGACTTCTATGCGGGCTTGAATTCAACCGGTCGATGCAACACACTAGAAACTGCGTAAGCAGAAGGAGTGTTGCAAATGAAACAACGTCCGAGAATCTATTACACTGATACACAAAAGGCTTTAATGTGGGATCGCTGGCAAAAAGGTGAATCTCTCCAGCAGATTGCCCAGTTATTTGATCGAAACCACTCCTCTATACAACGTATTCTTTCTGAGACTGGCGGTATACGACCGCCTCAGCGGTCTCGATCCAAATTAGCACTGACTTTAGCGGACCGCGAAGAGATTTCGCGGGGTCTGGCAACTGGTCAATCGATTCGTTCTATCGCTAAGCTTCTCGGGCGCCATCCTTCGACCATTAGCCGAGAGATTAAACGCAACGGTGGATCTAAATATTACCGCTCTAGTCAGGCTGACCAAGCCACTTGGGACAGAGCCAATCGCCCCAAGACCTGTAAATTGGTGGAGAATAAAGCTTTGGCGAACCTCGTGGCAAGCAAGCTTCAGTTGCTGTGGTCGCCACAACAGATTGCTGGTTGGCTAAAACAGACTTATCTAGATAACGAGAGCTATCAGGTGTCCCACGAGACTATTTATCGCAGCCTTTTTATCCAAGCCCGCGGGGCCTTGAAGAAGGAGCTGGTGCAGCATTTACGGCGTACGCGAATGATGCGCCGTTCACGTCATCACACTCAGAAGAATGATATTCACGGTAGGATTTTAGACACAGTATCAATTAGAGAGCGGCCAGCCGAGATAGAGGATCGTGCGGTACCAGGCCACTGGGAAGGGGATCTGTTGTTTGGGGATACTCATAGTCAGATAGCTACTCTTGTTGAACGCCAGACGCGCTATGTGATGTTGGTAAAGGTCGCTGGCAAAGATACTGAAACTGTCGTCAATGCACTCATCAAGCACGCACAGAAATTACCGCAACAACTTTATCAATCGTTAACTTGGGACCGGGGTAAGGAAATGGCAGCCCATAAGCGCTTTACCTTGGCAACCAATGTTCAGGTTTACTTCTGCGATCCTCAGCACCCTTGGCAACGTGGGTCCAATGAAAATACGAATGGTCTATTAAGACAATACTTTCCAAAGGGAATGAGTTTGGCCAGCTACTCACAAGCCAAACTCAATGCAGTAGCGAGAAAGTTAAATGAACGTCCAAGAAAAACACTAAACTACCAAACACCGGCAGAAAGATTTGCCCAATCTGTTGCATCGACCGGTTGAATTCAAGGGGACAAAGCTGACACTAGAGAGTTTGAAAAGTTAACCATCTATTAAACTAATTACCGACACTTTTTTATATCAAAATGCCTTATCGAAATTCTGTAATCGCTAGATTTATTTAAAAGATCACCCATTAATTTAAATTGAATACCCACTACTTTAATTTTCGCTAGAACAACATTGTTGGATTTTACTCTCTAATATTCTAAATATATTTAGCCTCAATTAAATTTTATACAGTTCTGTATACTTAGTAGTATACTGGTTAGTATACCTGTGGGTATTTATTTAATTACTTTAGGAGATATCATATGAAATTTAGTTTATTGCTTGCATCAATGCTCATTAGCACAACATTCAATGTATTTGCTGATGAAGCAAAAAATCTCAAAGTTCATGAAGAAGTAAGTATTGACGCCCCTTCTGCAAAAGTTTGGGAGAAAGTAAGTAATTTTAATGATTTAGGGGCTTGGCATCCTGCTGTTAAAACCACTGAAATTGTGACAGGTGAGAACAATAAAGTTGGGGCAGAACGGCTATTAACACTTCAAGATGGTGGAACAATTAAAGAGAAGTTACTTAAATACAATGCTAAAGCCAAAACTTTCAAATACTCAATTATTGAAGGTGTTCTTCCTGTAACAAGCTATGTTTCATCAGTGACGGTCAAGCAAGTAGGCAAAAATAAATCAATAGTAGTTTGGGATGGCACATTCAAGCGCAAGGATACATCTGCGACTCCAGCTGAAGGTCAAGATGATGCTACGGCAGTCAAAGTTATCACTAGCGTTTATCGTGGCGGACTAGATAACTTAAAGAAAATTTCAGAGTAATAGTTGAAAACTATTAAGATCAATATTAGGCGAGAGCTCGCCTTTATTGATCTTAAAGTATTCAGTCTTACCTGCTCCCAATTTTCGTCCTTCATAGTTTAACTCATGACATCTAAGCGGAACAAAGCTGTCATTAAGATAATCTATTTATCTAACAAAAGTAACTTTAAATGATAAGCCATGATTTAGGTTAGACAACTTAATTATTGCACCATGCTGTAAGGCAATTTCTCTCACAATAGAAAGGCCCAAGCCTGATCCGCAAGTATCTTTGTTTTCCCCTCTGTAAAACCTTTCAAACACTCGTTCAAAATCATCATTTGAAATACCTGGACCAGTATCATTAACTTCTAAAACAGCGTGTTCAGTATCGTTAGACAAAGAAATATTCACACTCCCGTAATTAGGTGTGTAGCGAATTGCATTATCTAGAATATTGTTAATTAGTACTTTAATTTCGTGTTGAACTCCATCTATCATGGCAACCTCTCCATTTGTTAATCCCAAGTCAATACCCTTTTGATGAGCTAAGGGTAATAACTCTTCGATGGACTCTTTGACTAACTGAAGTAGATTGAGCCGCTGAATTTCTCTTAATCGATTATTTGGCTCAATACGCGCCAAAGTTAATAGTTGACTAATTAGCTGCTCCGTCCTACCAACACCTATTTTTAAACTCTGAATTGCTAGTTCTTGTTCATCCTTTGTTTTAGCTTGTTCAAGCAAAGAAAGTTGTAATTTAAGTGCTGTGATTGGTGTTCTCAACTCATGCGCTGCATCTGATGTAAATCTTTTCAGCACTCCCACCATGTCAGACAATTTCCCCATAAAAATGTTAAGGGATTGTACTAAAGGCTTAATTTCAACTGGCAACTGATGATCTGGAAAAGGTTTCAGATCGGTGCTATGCCGGTGTTGAATTTCATATGACAATATAGATAGTGGGGAAAGCGCTTTTCTGATTGCTAAAAATATCAATAGCACTAAAAATGGAATAAACAACAACTGAGAAGCCATTAAACTAATAGCAGTCTCTTTAATTGTATTTTTTCTTAATCGAAGAGACTGTGCCACTTGGATGGTTTCTTGATTAACCTTAATTGCAAAAAATCGCCATTGTTTATTCAGATATTTTTGTGTGGAAAAGCCTAATGTTGAGGGAAGTGGCACTTTAATATCGGGATGCGACACATAGAGTACCGTTCCATCTTTAGCCAACACACGCACGTAAAACTCTTCCTCACCTTGTATTGTCGAGCCTTTACCCACTTGAGTATTACTGTACAGGTGTGTCACATCATGAATCGCAAGGTGTTGTGCAGCAATTGCGCTACCTACCTGTTCCAGGTTTGCATCATATAGTTCATCTAACTCTTCTTTACTTACCCAATATGAAGCTAAACTGATTAGGCAATATATCAGTAAGATCGCTAGCGTGATGTAAATTAGCAAAAATCGTTTAATAGAATGATTCATATATTGGCTCTCGCTTTCGGAAAGGTATAACCAACACCTCTCACGTTGAGAATAATGTTCGCACCAAACTTTCGCCTGATGGTATGAATGTGAACTTCTACAGCGTTGCTTTCAACCTCTTCATTCCAACCATATATTTTCTCCTCTAATTGACCTCTGGAGTAAATCACACCAGGGTTTTCTAGTAGCGTTTGCATAATATTAAATGCTTTGACTGACAGCCTTTCAGTTTTACCTTGATAACTCAATGTAAAAGTGGCTGGGTTTAAACTTGCATCACCGTAACTAATGATAGGGTCAGTGCGATCCTGCTTTCGTCTAGTTAGTACACGAATCCTTGCCTCCAACTCCTCTATAGCAAATGGCTTAAGCAGATAATCATCTGCACCGCAATCTAGACCTTTCACACGGTCTTCAATGCTATCGCGTGCAGTAATAATTAACACAGGTGTTGACATACCTTTCTCACGTAATTGAATCAAGTATTCAAGTCCTGATCGCTTGGGTAGGCCAAGATCTAACAAAATCAAGTCATATGTCTCAAGGTTTAAAGTGTGCTCACCAGCAAAAGTATCTTTTACCCAGTTTACGGCATGGCTCTTCAAGGCCTTTTGAAGGCTTTGGCCAATCATTTCATCATCTTCAATTAGTAATATCCGCACAATCTATTCCTTAATTCTAATTGGCAAAAGCTACTTAGCCTCCAATTACATGAATTCATGTTGCCACGTATTTCTTAATGGAAACTTAAAAGATTGGATTCAACTGTTAAGTTTCCATTAAGTTTAAGTCATTACAGTGCTCACAACTTTTCTTCAGTATGTGACTAATTATGCCTTCAGGCTTGATAAATAAAATCTATTGCTACTTGATTATTCTATCCATTCTTATGTTCAGTAGTGGTTGTCAATCTATACCCTATACGGCAGATAGAGCAAGTGTCATTCAAAATGTGGTTGCTTATGATCAGCAACTATCTAGTAACAAAGCTGATGTTGTTCAGCAGATAGAAATTAAGCTAAAAGAGAGCACGATACTGAGTGAATCAGAAGCAGTAATATTTGCACTAAATAATAATGCAGCATTTAAGTCTTTGCTAATTGACCTAAAGCTTGCAAAGGCTGATTTAGTAAATGCAGGCTTACTTCCAAACCCTGAGTTACTCTTTGCATTTGGTGTAGCAAATAAACCTTACCGTTATGCGATTGATCTACCAATCGAGGCGCTTTGGTTAAGGCCAATTAGATTACGCACAATGAAGCATGAAGCCGATGCTGTAGCCTATCGCCTAACACAGTCGGGGCTCAATCTTATTAAAGATGTACGGATTGCTTATGCACAAGCAGTGTTAGCACAAGAGCAATTGAAGGTAACGGAAGTATCCTACCATTTACGCAATACTATTTACACACTATCACGGAAGCGTCTTGAAGCTGGCGATATCAATGGTAAAGATATTTTACTTGCCCAAAATGATGCGGCTATTGCAAAACGTGACTTGGAACTTGCGCAATATGATGTAAACATTAAGATGCAAGGTCTTCTCTATTTGCTGGGTATTGGACAAAAATATCCATATGTAGTGTTGTCACCTAATCTTACCCCTGCTTGCCATATAAATGATGTTGACAACTTACTCGCACAATCTTTCACTCATCGCCCAGATGTTCTGGCTGCGCAATATTCAATCAATGCTACAAAAGAGAAGGCTAAATTATCAAAGCTTAGTTGGTTGAGGTTTACTGGTACTGCCGATGCGACTAGTGGTCAGGTGACTGGACACACGCTAGGCCCAGCAATCCGCTCCACAATTCCTATTGTTAATCAGAATCAAGGCGCTATCAGCAGAGCAGAAGCCGATCTGGAAAAAGCAGAATTGAATCTAGAGTCACTGAAGCAACAAGCTGTTTTAGAAATAAGAACCGCTCATCTTCAATATCAACAATCTTGCCATGACTGGAATGTCTTGCAAGACTCACTCATACCTTCCATGAAGCAAATGATTCAACTCACAGAGCATGCTTATCAAAAAGGAGATATTGCTTACTTGCAAACGCTTGAGGCAAATCGTCAATTTATAGATACACAAATGAGAGAAGTAAAACTAAAGGCAGACCTCATTGCTAAGTATGCGGAATTAATGCGAAACAGCAGCAATATAAGTGTTGCTAAATAATGGATAAAAGACAAATGAACATGCTGAATGTAAAACAATTTCTATTGATGTTGACCATGACACAGAAAAAAATGTGGATTGCGATAGCTTTAGTCTCAATCACTATTTTATTAGGTTCTATAATTTTGATACCAGGCCCTAGTAAAGAGGTTAAAGCGCAACATCAACCTGCACAGACTGTTGTAGCAGAGAGTTCATTAAATACTGTCTATCTCAACGATGATGCATATCGCAAACTTGGCATAGAAACAGCAATGATAAAGCGTGAACAACTAGTTGCAAATAAAACATATGGCAGCGAAATTGTGGCGCCACCTGGCAGCATGGTAAGCGTTTCAGCACCTATCTCTGGTAAGTTAATGTCTGTTGATAAAACACCCTTAAAACCAGGTGCGCAAATAAAATCGGGACAATTACTCTATCGTATTCAACCGATAATTACTGCAGATGCACGTGCTAATTTGGTTAATGCACTTGCTGATGCTGAAAGCTTTGTAAACGTTGCAAAGTCGCAAGTGAATGCAACAGAAATCGCGCTAAATCGTGCAGAGAAATTGTTACAAGACTTAGTTGGCAGTCAACGTAATGTCGATGAAGCCAATGCGGCACATGAAATTGCACTTAAGAACTTAGAAGCTGCACATGTCAAAAGAAATGCACTACATCAAATGGTCAATCTAGGTACGATTGAACCCATTGATATCAAATCACCCCAAGCAGGCATTGTCAGCAATATATTTGCAGTGAGCGATCAACTGGTGCCTGCTGGTAACCCCATTATGGAGATTTCATCTCTCAATTCATTATGGGTACGCGTGCCAATTCCAACGGGTGATTTAGAAAGCATAGATCAACAGGCTGATGCCAAAATCCAGCCATCTTCAACCAGTCCCAGCATTTCCAGTCTTGTGGCAAAACCCATTAATGCGCCGCCTACAGCCGATCCACTTACGAGCACCACGCATCTGTATTACGCCATACAAAATGACCACTTAGCGTTAAGTCCTATGCAGCGTGTAACTGTCACGCTTAATACACAGAACCAATCCACTCATGCTTTAACACTTCCATGGTCAGCAGTTGTATTTGATATTTATGGAGGAAGTTGGGTTTACACACAGAAGTCTAAATATACATATGAGCGTAAAAGAATATTTTTAGATTATGTAAGTGGTCATCAAGCAATTATTAGTGAAGGGCCTCCTGAAGGTTCAATGGTTGTAGTGAATGGCGCATTAGAGCTATTCGGCGTTGAAACTGGCTTCGCTCACTAAACCACATAGGTCACTATATGTTAAAAAAAATCATTTATTCTGCTGTAAAAGGCCGCATGGTCGTCATGATCATCTCGTTAACGCTCATATTATTTGGTTTCAATACCATCAAGCAGGCGCCCCTGGATGTATTTCCTGAATTTGCACCTATTAAGGTTGAAATCCAAACAGAAGCACCAGGACTTTCTACAGAGGAGACTGAGCACCTGATTAGCATGCCTCTTGAGCAGGCGCTTAATGGTACACCTCAACTTAAAACCTTACGTTCAAAGTCAGTGTTAGGGTTATCTTCAGTTGTTCTGTTGTTTGAGGAAGGAACTGATCTTTTTCAAGCAAGGCAGTATGTCCAAGAGCGCCTAGGTTTAGTGGCTGGCCGCTTGCCAGTTGTCGCTAAGCCTCCAGTGATGATGCCTCCATTGTCATCGTTATCACGTGTACTTAAAGTTGGTGTTTCTTCCAAAACACTCTCCCAAATGGATATCAGCACATTGACCATGTGGACAATACGTCCACGCCTAATGTCTATATCTGGGGTGGCAAACGTAGCGGTTTGGGGACAACGCGATAAGCAGTTACAGATTGTGATAGACCCAGATCGGTTACGTGCTTCTGGCATCACCCTACAACAAGTCATGCTAGCTTCTAGCGATACAGCCAGTATTGAGTCTGGTGGATTTGTTGATTCACCCAATCAACGGATTGCTGTACGTTATAAAAACTTAACTACCAAGCCTGAAGAGTTAGCAAATACAGTTGTGGACTTTAAAAACGGAGCACCTATTCGTTTAGGAGATATTGCGGATATTGAGATTGGAGAACCGCCGGCCATTGGGGATGCTGTCATCAACCACGGAGATGGTTTGTTACTGATTGTAGAAAAGCACCCCAACGCTAATACGATTCAGGTCACTAAGAATGTTGAGGCAGCCCTTGCAGAACTCAAACCTGCGATTAAAGAGTTAGAGATTGATTCCACCATATTTAGGCCAGCCACATTTATTGAGCGTGCAATTGATAACTTGCAAAATGCATTAGTGCTTGGTGCGCTTTTGGTTGCGCTCATTCTCATGGTATTTTTGCGCAACAAACGTGCAGCATTGATTAGTATATGTGCGATTCCTCTTTCATTACTTAGCGCTGTATTAGTGCTTACTGCACTTAATGTCGGTATGAATACCATGGTTATTGCTGGTCTAGTGATCGCATTGGGCGAAGTCGTGGATGATGCCATTATTGATGTAGAAAACATCATACGGCGATTGAAATTAAACCAACTATTAGACGTTCCAAAATCGAAACTTAACGTCATCGTAAATGCGTCGTTAGAAGTCCGGAGTGCAGTGGTCTATGCCACCATGATTGTGATGGTGGTTTTCCTGCCAGTATTCTTTTTAGACGGTATTGCCGGTGCTTTCTTTCAACCTCTAGCCATGGCTTATTTGTTAGCCATCTTGGCTTCTTTGATTGTTGCACTTGTTGTAACACCTGCGATATCTTTTATGTTGTTAGATGTAGAACATGAAGAAGACGATATTGCTATCGTCAACTGGTTACAGAGTAGATACTCTAGGTTACTAGACACCATTTTAGCTAGACCCAAAAAGATTTTTGTAGCAGCGGCGATTGCATTTACTGCGACAGGTGTAGGCTCATTTTATTTAGGTTCAGAATTTTTACCAGAATTTAAAGAGACGGATTTTTTGATGCACTTTCTTGAGCGTCCAGGTGCATCAATTCAACAAATGAAAAAAATCAGTATGTTGGCAAGTCATGACTTACTAGCGATTCCAGGGGTAAGAAACTTTGGAGCACATATCGGTCGTGCAGAAGTGGCTGATGAAGTAGTTGGGCCTAATTTTACTGAGCTATGGGTGAGCATAGATCCTGATATAAATTACGAAGAAACAGTCTCTGCCATTCAAAAAACCATGCATGGCTACTCAGGTATTTTTACCGATGTGCAAACCTACTTAAAAGAACGTAGCAAAGAGGTACTCTCTGGCACAAGCTCTAGCATAGTAGTGCGTTTATTTGGTCCAGATTTAGCTGTGTTGCGCGAGCGTGCAGAACTCATTAAACAAACCATGCAAACTGTGGACGGTATTGCGGATTTAAAAGTAGAGCCACAAGTACTAATCCCTCAAATTGAGATTCGCCTAAAAAAAGACGCTGCAAAACATTACGGCATCAACACCAATGACATTCGTAAAGTGACAAGCATGGTACTGAAAGGTACAAAGGTTGGTGAAGTATATGAAGCACAGCAAAAAGTAGATGTAGTGGTCATCGGTGCTCCTGAAAGTAAATCAGACTTACGTGCAATACAAGAGTTACCAATAGATTCGGCATTTGGGCCACAGCTGAGAATAAAGGATGTAGCAGATGTTTACTTTATTGGTATGCCTAATGAGATAAAACGCGAGGCAGTATCAAGACGAATCGATATTGTTGCAAATGCCAAAAATCGTGACTTAGGATCTGTGGCATCGGAAGTCGAAAGCAAAGTATCTGCAATGACTTTACCTGCTGGGTATTACCCACAGTTTTTAGGTGAGTATAGTGCCCAGAAAGCAGCCACTCAGAAACTGCTTGGCCTCACATTATTGATGATATTTGCAATTGTCTTGATAGTGTATATAGATTTCAAATCTCATCAACATACGCTTATCTTTTTGGCGTCATTACCGTTTGCACTCATGGGTGGTGTTATTGGGGTGTTTTTATCTGGCGGAATTATTTCTCTTGGCTCTATGGTCGGATTTATTGCTGTATTAGGCATTGCATCCAGAAACGGTATTTTGTTAATTAGCCACTACAGGCACTTAATTGCAAGTGAGGGCTATCAGTTTGGATTGGACGTTGTTAAGCGTGGCTCACAAGAGCGTTTAGTTCCAATACTAATGACGGCACTTGCCACCTCGCTTGCTTTACTTCCTATCATTTTTAAAGGGCCGATTTCTGGCTATGAAATTGAATATCCGTTGGCAGTGGTGGTGGTGACTGGATTGCTTACTTCAACATTACTTAACCTTATTTTATTACCGAGTATTTTCTTAAAGTTTGGAAAAATCAAAACCTGAATTTTGTGAATTAAAACTGCAAAATTTGCATGATTTAAAACTAGTAATAATTTACATCCCTGCAAATATTGCAGTACTAATGCTAAATAAAATATTTTAATTATTAAAATCATGTAGATAGATAGTAGGCATGTAATTTGCTTATGGTGTTAAAGATATTCATAAAAAAGCTTTAGAGGAAACATGCAATCTAAGTTATTAAATAAATATGGAAGCCTAGCAAATAGAAGGGATATGGTTCACTCCCAGACCGCTGCTATATTTTTAGTTGTCATTTTGATAATGGTGACAGGAAATTTTTCACTGTTCCATGGCATTTTAAATATCTATCCACTCACTTTCGGAAACTTGCCATTTCTCATTTCCCTTGCCTTGTTTTTCACGTCATTGACAGCAATTTTTTTCCTAGTAATCAGTCATGGTAAGTGGACACGCTGGATTCTTGCTGGCTTTCTGTTAATTACATCTCAATCTGCCTATTACATGGATCATTTAGGTGTCATTATTGATACCGTCATGATTGACAATGTCGTACAAACTAACAAAAGCGAGTTTTCAAGTTTAATCACCTCCACCTTAATATTGAGAACATTCTTTTTTGGTGTTATTCCCGCTTGGTTAATACTCAAATATTGCCCGGAACCTCGCAGTCTTAAAGTCGAACTAAAATCTAGGTTACGCTCATTATTGTTATTACTGTTGGCAATTGTGTTACTAGTGATACCGTTTACACCAGATTACACATCATTCATCCGTGAGCACAGAATCGTAAGGTTTTATTCAAACCCTACCTATTCAGTATATTCGGCAATTAAATACATTAACCAACAATCTAATATTACTGCTCATCAATCAATATTATCTAAGACGGCTGAAGATGCTGTTTTATTAGACCCATCTACCAGTAAAAATGAATTAATCATTATGGTAGTAGGTGAAACAGCCCGTGCAGATAGGTTTTCATTAAACGGCTATCAGCGTGAAACTAACCCTGAGTTGTCTAAACAAGATATCGTTAGTTTTACTAACGTTACTTCATGTGGCACGTCAACTAATGTTTCTGTGCCATGTATGTTTTCATCATTGGGTCGTGAAAAATATGATAAAGAAAAAGCACTACATCAAGAGAACGCACTCGATGTTTTACAAAAAAATGGCATTGAAGTTTTATGGCGAGATAATAATTCTGATTCTAAAGGTGTAGCAACGCGGATCAAATATGAAGACTTCAAAACGCCAACTCTAAATCCAAACTGCAAAGGCGAATGCAGAGACGTTGGCATGCTAAGTGGCTTAGATGAATATATCGAAAAAAATAAAGGCAAAGATATGATGATTGTGTTGCACCAAATGGGCAATCATGGTCCTGAGTATTATCGTAGATATCCTAAAGCATTCGAACGTTTTAAACCTGCATGCCAGACAGGTGAGCTTAGAGATTGCACTCAACAGGAAATTGACAACGCTTACGACAACGCAATTCTTTATACAGACTATTTCTTAGCAGAAGTGATTAACTTCTTGAAAAAATACGATGAACAATATGAGGTGGCTATGTTGTATGTATCTGATCATGGTGAATCTCTTGGTGAACATGGGTTTTACCTGCATGCCGCACCCTACATAATTGCTCCTAAAGAACAAACACATGTACCTGTGATTGCTTGGACCGGCAAAAACTTTGACTACAATTTAAGCGACATTAAATCTTATAAAGACAATGCAATTAGCCACGATGATTTATTTTGTACACTGCTTATAGCTTATGAGCTTGAGTCAAACATATGTACAGGAAAAAACGCCATATTCGCAAAAAACAAGATGTTGAAATCTTATGCGCTCTCAGAAGATACTTTGGATAAGAACGTCGATTAGATAAATATGGAACGCTGGATCATCTACGCATTCATCTCAATGTTATTTGCCGGCTTTACAGCTGTCATAGCAAAGCAAGGGTTAGTTGGCATATCTGCGGAATTAGGCATCACACTAAGAACTCTCTTTGTCTGTTTTTTTATCATCGTATTTGGTTTATTAACAATTGCACCAACCGAGTTAAAACTGCTTCAAAAGGCTAACTACATATGGCTTTGTTTATCTGCCATTACTACTGCTGGTTCGTGGATTTTCTATTATAAAGCTTTAAAAATGGGAGATGTTGCGACCGTTGCACTCATCGATAAAGGAAGCGTGGTTGTATCTGTATTACTAGCATGGTGGCTATTTAAAGAAGCAGTGACGTTTCGAATGATCATTGGTGCAATGCTGATTATCACTGGCATCATGGTCATTTCCAAGAAGTAATAATAAAAATGGGAGCTATATTGTGAAAGTTGCAGTCGTTGGAACAGGTTATGTAGGGTTGTCGCTGGCTGTGCTTATTGCACTTCGTCACGAAGTCATTGCACTTGATATCATTCAAAGCCGCGTTGATATGCTTAATAATCAACAATCCCCCATTATGGATGCTGAGATTCAAGATTATTTACGCAACAAGTCCTTACAACTTAAAGCGACGACAGACAAGCAAATTGCTTATCAAAATGCAGACTTTATAATCATAGCCACACCGACCGACTATGATCCTAATACCAATACATTTAACACTGAGTCAGTTGAAACTGTGATTCGCGATGTAGCTAGTATCAACCCTGAAGCCGTGATTGTGATCAAATCGACAGTACCGGTTGGCTATACAGAGAGAATTAAAGAAGAACTCAAAAATAAGAATATTTTTTTCTCTCCAGAGTTTCTGCGCGAAGGTAAGGCTTTATATGACAATCTATACCCATCAAGGATTGTTGTAGGCGAAGTAAGCAAGCGAGCTAAAGTGTTTGCTGAGCTTCTTATGGATGGGGCATTAAAGCCAAAGGTCGATTTGCTGTTCTCACATAATACTGAAGCAGAAGCAATAAAGCTGTTTTCAAACACATTTCTCGCAATGCGGGTCGCATTTTTTAATGAATTAGACACTTATGCTTTAATTAATGGTTTAAACACGCGTGAGATTATAGATGGCGTATGTTTGGACTCACGTATTGGCAATTTCTATAACAACCCATCGTTTGGATACGGTGGGTATTGCTTGCCCAAAGATACAAAGCAACTCCTAGCCAATTACAAAAAAGTACCTCAAAACTTAATTCGTGCCATTGTAGAAGCTAATTCAACTCGTAAAGATTTTATTGCTCAGGAAATTATCAATTTAAAACCCAAAGTGGTAGGCATTTATCGCCTCATTATGAAAGCGGGCTCGGATAATTTCAGGTCATCCAGCATACAAGGCATTATGAAGCGAATTAAAGCTAAGGGAATCGAGGTAATAGTGTATGAGCCAGTACTTGAGGAACAAAATTTCTTCAACTCAAAAATTTTCAAAGATTTGACACAATTTAAGCAGTTATCAGATGTTATTGTTAGCAATCGTATGACGCAAGAGTTAATCGATGTGTCACACAAAGTGTATACACGTGATTTATTTGGGAGCGATTAGTTGAAGATTTTACTAACAGGAGTTGCTGGGTTTATCGGAATGCATGTTGCACGTATTTTACTAGAGCGTGGTAATGAAGTGATAGGCATAGATAATCTCAATGATTACTACGTAACACAGCTCAAGCATGACCGATTGAACCAAATCAAAGAGTTTGCAAATTTTAAATTTATTCAAATGGATATAGTAGACAGTGAGGCATTACATCAGTTATTCGTCCGAGAAAACTTTCAACGGGTTATTCATCTTGCTGGACAGGCAGGTGTTCGATATTCGTTGAACAATCCTTCTGTGTATATTCAATCCAATCTAGTGGGTTTTGGCAACATTCTTGAGTCTTGTAGACATCATAAAATTGAACATTTAGTATATGCCAGCTCATCCAGCGTATATGGCAGCAATAGCCATATGCCATTTTCAGTGCATGACAATGTAGATCATCCATTAAGCTTGTATGCAGCCACAAAAAAATCGAATGAATTGATGGCACATGCATACAGTCATTTATACGCCATACCTACCACTGGTCTGCGCTACTTTACCGTATATGGGCCTTGGGGTCGGCCGGATATGTCACCTTGGCTATTCACTTCAGCCATACTTGAAGGTAAACCGATCAATATATTCAATCATGGCAAGATGAAGCGGGACTTTACCTATATCGATGATATTGCTGAGGGAACTGTCAAAGTCTTGGATACCATTGCACAACCCAATCCCAATTATCTTACTGAATTACCAGATCCAGCCACAAGTTCTGCGCCTTACAGAATTTACAACATTGGCAATCATCAACCGGAAGACTTGATGCTCTTTATTGAAACCCTAGAAAAAGAGCTAGGCGTCAACGCTGTCAAAAACTTCATGCCAATGCAACGAGGCGATGTGATTGCTACTTATGCAGATGTCGAAGATCTTCAACATGATGTTGGATACGCTCCTAGTACCAATTTACAAACAGGTCTTAAGCAATGGGTTCAATGGTATCGCAACCACGCTGAGGGCGTGTATTCACAATAACCAATAAGACTTATTTCAATATATGAAACAGCCACTAAATCGACTATCTGCTCTGCTAAGCAAACGCTGGCTAATGTCAATCATACTTGTTGTATTGTCTCTCAGCGCTATTGGCCTATACAGGTATTTTCACCCAGTCATTTACCGCATTCCATCGAATTCAGACAATGCTCAAGAAATCAATTTCTTTGCATTAGGTGACCAGGGTTCAGGTAGTTTAGAACAAAGAGCAGTTGCTGATGCAATGGATAAAGTGGCAAGAAAGAATAAAAGACTAGATTTTGTAGTGTTGCTGGGTGACAATTTTTATATCGATACTAAGCTCACTGAAAATAGCCGTGAATGGAATACGATGTTTGAAGAAGTCTATTCAGGAGCCTATCTAAGTACCGTTCCTTTTTATGCTATTCTTGGGAATCATGATGTGAGTTTATCGTTAAACCCAAAAACTCATCCCGAAATTGAATACTCAAAAAAGGCCCTGGGCTCAAATCGTTGGCGCATGCCTGCCCATTATTTTCATAATGATTTTGGCAACATTAATGGAAGGCCCTTGCTCCGTATTGTTTATCTAGATACAAATGCATCATCGGATGAAATGTCTGTCCAAGCCAATTACGTACGGGAGCAATTTATCAGAAATCCTTTACAGCCTATCTGGAAAATTGTTGCCGGTCATCATACTATTCGAAGTTATGGTAAGCATTTTGAAGACAAAACAAATCTAGAAAATACACTTTTACCAGCTTTACAAGAAGCCAAGGTAGATGTATACATGTCAGGACATGATCATAATCAGCAATTAATAGTGAAAGAGGGTGAGCCTAATTATGTCGTTAATGGGGCTGGGGGTAAAAGCCTATATGCACAAAAAGTGCTATCAGAAGACTTACGTTTCTTTAATAAGGGTTATGGGTTCGTCAGTTTAAAAGCCAATGCAAATAAGCTTAAAATTGATTTTTTTGATAATCACGCTAAAACAGTCTCATCGAATGAAATTGCACGAGAGTGCAAGGATCTGAATACTCGATGCATTAAAGCGATTAAATAATGCAACAAGATAAATCCAATTTATATAGTGCTCTGCTGATAGCGACAATACTGCTAGGTATAACCGTATTTCTTTTGGGATTGGGTAACATTCCTTTCCTATCATTTAATGAAGCACGAAGAGCAATACCCGCGGCTAATATGATTAAAGACAATGATTGGTTGATACCAACGTTGAATGGTGAACTTTATATTACCAAACCACCTCTTTTATATTGGTTATCTGCAGGGATTTCTCAGCTGTTTGGCATAGTTAATGAATGGACAGCGCGTCTCACATCAGCGTTGTCGGCCATAGCAACTTCAATGCTAGTTTTTGTATATGCAAGACGTCATTATGGCGCATGGGCAGCTTTGTTTGCGCTGCAAATCATCATTGCTAATGCAGGTTTTTCCATGCTCGGACGACAAGCTGGTATTGAGATGCTTTTGTCTTTTCTGTGCTTTAGTTCACTGATTTGCGCATTCATTTATACGCATGAAGAAGTAGGAAGAAAGTGGCTTCTGTTTAGCTACCTTTTATTGGGATTGGCTGTACTTACTAAAGGTCCTATTGCTCTATTATTTGTTACATTGCCACTGTTAGTTTGTGCACTCTACCAACGCAAAGCTCGTCAGTGGGAAGTACTCCGTGATCCAGTAGGTTGGCTAATTTTTCTGTTAGTGGGGTCATCTTGGTACTTGGCTGTCACTTGGCAAATGGGATTCGACGTATGGCAATCCACTGTTCAGAAAGATATGGTGACCAAAATATATAGCAATACAGGTGAGCCTATTTACAACTATGTTTTATGGTTAGCGGCTGATTTTTTTCCAGTTTTTTTCCTGATACTTATTAGCCCCATTACAACATGGCGCCGGTGGAAGCAACATGAAGTCACTTCAAGCTTATTAATTGGATTGCTGGTACCTTTTCTTATTTACACAGCATTTAGCGATAAACATGCAAAATATCTATTACCCATTTATCCAATATTCGCCATCGTACTTGGACACAAACTAAGTGAGTTATACCAAGAAGGCGGTACTCGGCTAAAAAAAGCAATACTAGGTTTATTAATTTTAATGCCTATTGGATATGCCTTATTTTATACGTTCGCTGAAGCTAAAGTATTCCACTACCGTTATGAGGCAATACCACTAATTAATAAATGGTTTACAGAAGAGTCAAGTCATTTGCCAATATATGGTTATAAACATCTGGATGAACGGCTTATTTACTACGCCAATCGTAGCATCCCAATCATTGACGATACAAAATTACAGTCATTAAAAACCAGCGATAGCATACTTCTGGTTGAAGACTCAGACACTGTAAGACTTAAAGCTGAAGCGCAATGTACTTTAAAAGAGTTTAAACCTTACTTAAGTAGGAAAGGCACTTTGGCAATATTAGGATTTGGGGCTGCTTGCGAGAGCTCTTCAATATCACAGTAAATTATTTAAAACATCATTATTAGACTTAATCTCTTTCATGTTACGAATGCTTAAACTAAATAACTATTAACCATAAAATGAAAAATCCAATACATTTACTCAGCGTAGTAGTCCCAGTCCACAATGAGGCGGAAAATATAGCGCCTTTAATTCAAGAAATAGAAGATGCGCTATCTGATTTTGTAGCGTTTGAAATCGTATACGTGAATGATGGCAGTAAAGATGATACAAAAATACGCTTAGCTGAAGCGAAAGCACGCCACCCAAAACTCAGGGTGATTACACATGCGTTTAGTTGTGGTCAAAGTACTGCCGTACGAACAGGAATTAAATTCGCCAGAGGTGATTGGGTAGCAACGCTAGATGGTGATGGTCAAAACGATCCTGAAGACATCAAAAAGTTAATTGCTGCGATTGAAAATGGAGTCGAACTCATTGGGGGTAACCGGCGTCATGCAAGACGTGATACTTGGATAAAACGCATATCTTCAGTGGTAGCCAATACTGTACGTTCAAAACTATTAAGAGACTCAACGCCCGATACAGGTTGTGGTCTCAAACTAATCCGGCGAGATGTTTTTCTCGACCTACCTTACTTTGACCACATGCATCGTTTCTTACCTGCACTCGTTCAGCGGCGCGGTGGGCGTGTAGTCTCGGTACCTGTAAGTCATCGCGCCAGAGAGCATGGACAATCTAAATACGGCACCATCGATAGATTACTTGTTGGCATCGTTGATTTAGTTGGCATGCTCTGGCTCATTAACCGTTCAAAAAAACCATTTGTTACTGAGTAGTCATAATGAATCAGGGACTTGGATATTATCTCGCTCATCTCATATCACAATGGCAACACTACTTTGGTGGAATGGATAACATAGAATTAATTTGGTTAATGGTTGGCTTACTGGGTCAATCTATGTTCATGATGCGCTTTGTCGTGCAATGGATACACAGTGAACGACATCAGAAAAGTGTTATTCCTGTGAGTTTTTGGTACCTAAGTCTTGCCGGAGGACTTATTGTTTTGGCTTATGGTATCCATAAAGTGGAGCCAGTCATTATTTTAGGCCAACTGCCAGGGACATTTGTATATATCAGAAACTTGATATTAATCCGAAAGGAAAAAGAATATAGTTTTTAACTATACATACAAATGTTCTCAATATTTACAATATTAATTATTTAAAGCCAACTCATGCTTGTGAAATCGAACCCACCCAATATAAGTTTTAAAATTGCATGGTGGATGCTGGTAATTTCGGCTTTAATAATTCTGCTAATGGGTGAATTCACTAAAGTTGACTTAATGATTGAGGACTATTACTACGACTCAACATTAAAAACATTTCCATGGAAAACCGCATGGTTTGCAAAGGTTTTTATGCACGTTTATGTTAAGAATTTAATATTAAGTTTCGGATTTCTGCTTTACTCAATTTTACTAATTGATATGTTTAAACCTTTTAGTATTATGAATAGTTGGTTAAGGCTCAGATTAAGGTTTGTAGCTGTCGCCTCAGTAGTCATTCCAGTAACGTTAAGCTTAATAAAGAAATACTCGGCATTACACTGTCCATGGGATATTGATCGTTATAACGGTAGTGCACCTTTCCTGAAGCTGCTAGATTATGTGCCAAAAGGATTAGAGGCAGGGGCCTGTTTCCCTGCTGGTCATGCTTCAACAGGCTTATGGCTAGCTTCTTTGTGTGTGTTTTGGTTACCAACTAACCCTACAAAAGCAAAATATGTATTTGCAATAGGTATTTTTATTGGCTTTATTTTAGGTTGGGTACAGCAAATGCGTGGAGCTCATTTTCTGTTTCATACGCTTTGGTCAATGTGGATTGCAAGTTTTATTCTTCTTCTAATGCTTAAAGCTTCTAATCTTATTAACGAACATTGAGACATTGATTAAATAAATATTTAATTTGAATCAAATTAATAGTTTATAAAATTATTTCAATTCATTTACCAATTTAAGTTAGCGTTAAGTATTCATCTTTATAGTAAATATAAAGGTTCATAGATTAATCATTACCGGAGTTGAAAATGGATAGCAAATTAAAAGGTCATCAGGCCGAAAATTCTATTTAAGACTGGCTCGGTTATTGGTGCAGGGTCAATATTCACAATACAAGCCTAAATTTTTATAACAATACTAAAGTAGTCCCAAACATAATAATGATCAAAAAAATTCATCTAAATGCCAATTGGCAAGCATTCCTGACTCTTTATTTTTTCTTTTTCTATTTTTCAGGCATTACACATATTCTGCTACAAGTGACAGATTCAACGATTTTTGTTGGACTAAGGCAGGCAATTTATATGAGCTTGTTATGGGTGATTCCAGCATTACTGATTCCCAATAAGACCAAATTAATATCAAGTGTAATTGGTATTATTCTTTGGTTTACATCGTTAGTTAGTCTCGGCTACTTTTGCATCTATCAACAAGAATTCTCTCAAAGTGTAATTTTCATTATTTTTGAATCAAACCCAGCTGAATCTTATGAGTTCATCGCTCAGTATTTCAAATGGTGGATGTTGCCAGTATTTGTTGGTCATACAATCGTTAGTTTTTTACTGTGGCGTCAAGTTAAGCCAACATTTATCCCTTTTAACCGCGCGCTATTCATTAGTCTACTCATTTTAATATTTTTGTTTGGTATACCAGTTTTAAAGAATTATGTGATTAAAAAGGCACAATGGAGTGATGTAGTTTATAAAATTGAAAAGAGTTTACAGCCTGCTCAACCATGGCAGTTAATTATCGGATATCTACATTATCGTGAACAATTAGCGACGATGGAGGCTATGCTTGAGAAGAATAAAAGCTTACCTCCAGTTAAAAATCTTAAGGATAAATACGGAGACCTTAATAGCACGATGGTATTGGTAATTGGCGAGTCTACCAACCGTCAACATATGAGTTTATATGGATATAAGCGTCCAACCACACCTAGGTTAGATGCGATGAAAAATGAACTATCAGTATTTAAAAACGCATTTTCGTCTCGGCCATCGACGATTGAGTCTTTAGAGCAAATTCTCACTTTTGCTGACCAGGAAAATCCAGACTTGTATCTCACTAAGCCAACATTAATGAACATAATGAATCAAGCTGGCTATAAAACGTTTTGGATAACTAATCAGCAAACTATAACAAAGCGCAATACGATGTTGACGAACTTTTCTAAGCAAATGGATGTTCAATTTTATATGAACAATTCAAGCGCACAGAATTCAAGACAATACGATGAAAATGTTTTAGAGCCTTTACAAAAATCTCTAAATGATAGTGCCCATAAGAAATTTATTGTTGTACATCTCTTAGGTACGCATATGAAATATAAATATCGCTACCCAGACGATTTTGCTAAATTCAACTCTTCTGAAGGATTAAATAAAGAGCTTAATCAGAAAAAAATAGATGTCATTAACTCATACGACAACGCCGTTTTTTACAACGATTATATTGTCACTTCTATTAAAAAAATGATGGAAGCTAAACAAGAGCGAAGTTTTATGGCTTACCTCTCCGATCATGGTGAGGATGTATATGACACGCCACCGCATGACTTTCTTGGACGAAATGAAGGAAAACCTACACTTTCGATGTATGCCACACCTTTAATCATGTGGGCATCACCTGCATGGCAGCAAAGTTCAAATGTGAATTTAAATATAAACCTAAATATGCCCTATAGTCTTTCAAATTTCATTCATACTTGGTTTGACGTTGCAGGCTTAAGTTTTGATGATCTCGATATTAAAAAAAGTATCGTAAATTCAGCATTTAAAAAATCTCCAATACTAATTGGCGACCCTAATGGTAATACTGGCTTAAAGATGCTGAAAACTGAAACAAAATAAGATTCGTAGACTCTGTATGATTAATAATATTTTCTATTAATATCAATAAAAAATGTATTTTAAATGTGCGCTATGCGGTTTGAGTTCAGGGCTACTCAGAGATTTACAGGTGTCTTAGAAGCATACGGAGACCATCAATCAAGCCCATTCGCTCAAGCTGATGTAAGGGTGTCTGTCATGCCCAACTTCTTCCAAGTAGATGCCACCTTGGGAAGACAACTCAACGGTGTGAATGATAATCAGTGCCTATCTTTTGGGTTTTGCATTACCAAAAGACAAATTATTCTGATACCGATGAAGTGGGAGTGATATTGCAACTGTCACTCCCCTTAGCGGATTCAGTGTAAATGCAGGACAAAACCAGTAATATAGCTTTGACACGTCTACTTCAAAAACACACCATTTTAGTCGTTCAATGAAGTTTTGCTATTCATAACAAAAGGATTTCTATGCTAATGCATCGGCACCTTAATGTTAGTTCAATTATTCTATCACTAACAGCAGTAAAACATCCTCATCATCTTTTAATACACCAACTCCAATGTATTTGGTGCAAATCACAAATGAATCTTAATATATTTTCATGTTAGACTAAATTTTACTTTGTGCTTACAAGTGGAAATTATTCATGTACGAGCCGATACTTCACCCACCAATACCTCCTGATAGATTCATCATTAGAGTCCTGCGACATGTCGCAGTTGCAGTTTTAATTCTTCTGGTTTCAATTGTGATTGGAATGGCTGGTTATCAGTATTTTGAACAACTTTCTTGGCGCAGTGCATTTTTGAATTCAGCGATGCTTTTGGGTGGAATGGGACCGGTAGATGCGCCTCATACTGATGGAGGTAAACTTTTTGCAGGGCTGTATGCACTTTATGCTGGCTTGGTATTTATAGTGGTTGCTGGACTCATCCTTGTGCCTTTAGTACATAGGGTAATGTATAAGTTTCATTGGGCAGACGATCAGTAATTTTTATAAAAATTGAATAAATTGCACATATGTAGAGGCTATTAGGTTTTGTGTAAATTGAGGGTACTAGTGTGTATCAGCTGAGTGTCAGGTTTGCGAGATTCAGCTGATATTGCATGCATTTTTACTTATTCTTAAACTCAATATTTTTGAAAGCAATTTAATATTCATATGTATAAGTTACTTACATCACTGGCTTGTCTTTTAATCCTACTGCAGGCTAATACTACTTTTGCAGAAAGCAATCGTTACCAACAGTTTCCACAGACAGCCGAAGGCACTGGTAAAGTATTTATGGGGCGCGAAATTGCGCATGTAATGGGTTACCAGGGTGCAGGTTGGTTGGAGCGTGAAGGTCGAGAAAAAGAAGAGCGCACAGATTTACTGATTCAACAACTTCATTTAAAAAAAAGCATGGTAATCGCTGATATTGGGGCAGGTACTGGCTATTTGTCGCGCCGTTTGTCTGAAAAAGTAGGTGCAAATGGCGTTATTTACGCCGTTGATGTACAGCCAGAAATGATGAGTAAGATTAAGGCACTTGCTAAAAAACACAGTAATATTCAACCCGTTTTATCTCAAGTTGACGATGTTAAATTAGCAGAAAACTCTCTTGATATGGCCATTATGGTCGATGTATATCACGAACTCGAATATCCATTTGAAACTATTCAAAGCCTGTTAAAAGCGCTAAAGCCTCAAGCCCAGCTCATTTTGGTGGAGTATCGTGCTGAGGACGACAAAGTCAAGATTAAAGAAACACATAAAATGAGCGAGGCACAAATTATTAAAGAGCTCACCATCCATCCGCTCAAATGGCAGACAACTATTCATAGTTTGCCTTTACAGCATATCGTTATATTTACTAAGCAGTAAATATTTAGCTATTTTTAACCAACGAAAATTGTGCTAATAAAATTGGTAAGCTTTTTGCTCTACTGAGCTTTTCTGAGCGATCTCTAGAAAACGGGCGAAATCCAGTTGGCTTCTATAATTGACCGTCTGCTTTGCGGATAGATCTGCCTAAGCTAGATTAACATTGAGTGCTTGTTTTTAGTTGGTAGATCAGGCTTTAACTATTCAATATACTTTTAATAGTTAGTCTCAATATTGAAAATTAGCATTTAATTGTTGTTACAATAATCAAATGCAAGTATCAAACATCCCAGCCCAAGCCCGACATATCGCACTGATCGACGTGAACAACTTCTATGTGAGCTGTGAGCGTGTATTTAATCCGCAGCTGGTTGGCAAGCCTGTCGTTGTGCTATCCAATAACGATGGCTGTGCGGTCGCACGTAGTAATGAAGTCAAAGCGCTTGGCGTCGGCATGGGAGCTCCTTGGTTTAAGTTTAAAGAACTCGCCAAGCAGCATGGAATCATTGCGTTATCCAGCAACTATGCGCTGTATGCCGATATGAGTAATCGTGTCATGAATATTCTGAGACACTTCAGTCCTGATCAAGAAGTCTATTCGATTGATGAGTCCTTCTTAGACCTAACCGGCTTTCATCGACGGGACTTAGTTGATTATGGCCAGTCCATGCGGCAACGTATTCTAAGTTGGACTGGATTACCAGTCTGTGTAGGTATTGGTGCGACCAAGACCTTAGCAAAACTGGCTAACCATTGCGCAAAGAAGAGACCACAGTTGAATGGTGTGTGTAATTTCAATACGATGACAGCTCATGAGCTAGACCATTTACTATCTGAGATTGAGGTCGGTGAAATATGGGGAGTAGGGCGCAAGCTTGCACCAAAACTAGCCTCATTAGGCTATCAGTCTGCATTGGATTTAAAGCGAGCAAGCCCGGAAGCTTTACGACAACAATTCAGTGTGGTGATGGAGAAAACCATTCGTGAGCTTAATGGTATTGTGTGTATTGAATTAGAAGAGATCTCACCTCCTAAGAAGCAAATACTCAGCTCCAGAAGCTTTGGTCACCCAGTGCGTGATTACAACAGCTTGGCAGAGTCCATCACGCTATATATGAGTCGTGCAGCAGAAAAGCTACGCAGACAAAAATCCTTTGCAGGCAGTGCTTATGTCTATATCAGAACATCACCATTCAAGCCTGATGACCCTTTCTATAGCAATGGACTAACGATCCCAATGCCAAGTCCTACTGATGACACAAGGCAATTGGTCAATGTGGTGCTATGGGGCTTAAAGCAGATCTACCGGCCCAATTACAACTATGCAAAAGCCGGTGTCATGCTCTCTGAATTAGTCCCTGCCCAAGGAGTACAGACGGATTTATTTAGTCAGAAGCAAGGTACGCTGAAGTCCGATGAGTTGATGGCGGCGATTGATAAGATCAATCGCAAGATGGGAAAAGATTCTATAAAGCTTGCGAGCGAGGGGTTTAGGAAGCCATGGGAGATGAAACAGGAGAATAAGAGCCCTAGTTATACGACCAATTGGGAGGATGTGCCAGTAGTCAGTTGAGAGTATATTGTTAGCCTACGTATATTTTAGTTATATTGATGACTTCTGACCGAGAGTCATCCAAAAAATCAAATGAAACAGAAAGCATTGTCCATGACTAACATGTATAGATTCAATCAATACCTGACATTAGCCAATCAGCTTGCAAGTGTTGCGACCAAAGATGACTTAGCCGAATGTGCTAGGTTACTTGCGATCAACGTTGCGCATTATCAGTCAGTGTATGGGTCACTACCTTTGGATGAAACCCTTGAAATGGCATACTCAGAAAGCCCCAATCATGCACAGATTGATATGATGACAAATGGATTAGAGACAATGGTTGGTGTCTTAGGCGGCATTGTGCAAGGGTTTGATGATAAGCCCTCGCACTGATATAAATCATATACTTTGAGAGAACCAATCATGACTACCTACTTCATTCGTCATATATTACTCAGTCTAGCTTTATCACTTTCGACTATCGCTTATGCTGAAACCATTACTGGTCGCGTAGTTGGTGTGTCTGACGGAGATACGCTTACTATCCTTGATCCGAGCAACACTCAATTTAAAATAAGATTGGCTGCTATCGATGCGCCAGAAAAAGCGCAACCGTTTGGTCAGCGTGGTAAGCAAAAGCTATCAGACCTTTGCTATGGCAAAATTGCTAATGTCAAAGTAGTCAGTATAGATAGATATGAACGTACCGTAGGGGAGGTTGATTGCGCAGACGTCAATGCCAATGAGGCGATGATTCACTCTGGACTTGCTTGGGTTTATCGTAAGTATGACAAAGGTTACGGTCATTTGTACGGACTAGAAGAGGATGCTAGGAGGGCGAGAAGGGGTCTCTGGACAGATAATAATCCTACTCCGCCCTGGGAGTGGAGAAAAGCTAAGCGCAACAATTGAAACACGTTCTAATAAACGAGGCGGTTGGCTAGCTGAAAGTGATTGAGCACAAAAGCTTAACTCCAATAGTGGTGATGAAAAAGGTAATAGTTTACAATCAGACGAACAGGATTACTGCGTTTCTATATTATTAATATTTTAATAAAGAGACTGAGAACCAATAAAACTAAGAAAAAACGAGGAGTTCAAGCGATGTTCCACGAGTATTCAAATGTTAATGTAGAGACCATGGGTTTCTGTAATTACTGTTAGAAGGCAGCAATCTATTAATAATGATTGATGTAACAACCCCACACTTTCTTGAGTGCAAAGAATATGAGCTAAGCCCCAACGGGAACGTTGCATACTATTTGCTCCAAGCTACACCAAAGGATGGCGAAGAGCCTGAAATAATTCGACTCAAACTCAACGATCTTATTTCTTATACCAAGTTTAAAGTAGCCTTACTCAACCGCCGTATCTATTACTCTGCGTCAAGGGCTGAGCATAGCAAAAACATTGCTAGGTTCTTTGAGACGCCCCTATGCCTTCTAACCCATCCATCAAGCGGGACGCCTAACGGCGCCCCTTATGTCAAACGTTAGGTGCTGAATGTCCGTGCTCAATCGAAGTACATTTCAGAAAATGCTGGATGCAGCAGCATTGTGCCAGGTGCAAGGGCTTGATGTTCCCATGTTAGTTCTTATATACACCTCTTTGGACTCTTTGGCATGGGCGTTATACGGTCACGAAACAAAAGAGGTAAAACACCGTTTCGTATCACTCTGCGAAGCTTACGTTCTACCCAACTCAAAGCTCAATTGCACATCTTTAGAACTTTATGCTGCTCGCTGTTCAATACTGCATTCATTGGGCTGGGAATCAGATCTCAGCAAAGATGGAAAAGCACGATCAGCCTTCTACTCATTCGGTACAGATGATCCAACTCTGGCGCAAATAGCATACGATCACTCATACCCTGGCAAGTTTGTTGCAATTCGTGCAGATGAACTGTTGCTGGCAACAAAGTCCGCTGTTACACGCGTAACAAATGAAGCCCAGCAAGATAAAGCTCTCGCAGCAAGCTTATCAATGTCTACAGGCAAGCAATACATGTCGCTAGAGTCCGACACTAGCGACAAGCTTTACGGCAGTTATCTTGCCGCAAAGGAGGCTTTGTGTGAAAGCACCTAACTCCTCACCTATTAATTTAAACGTTAGACCTCTAGAAATCGCATATTAATGAACCTATGAGCATCGAATTCTTACAAACCAAATTCGACAAGGCAAACTACTTGTTGAACTTACTTGTATCGCACGCAACGGGTGGCTTTGCGGACACTAAGGAGTACGAAGCGCTACGCCAAGAACTTTTAACCGATACTGAAATAGCCAATCTCATTCCGTCATGGATTCGCACACACCGAAACCTTGATTCGTTTTGGGGGTTCATCAAAAAGAAGTTCGGTTCGTACGCAGAGCGGCGGTCTTATCTTTCGGAGGAGTTCACGCCGCTTCTCGATACATTGGAATTCGGCGCAACTACCAATCTGGTTAGACCTGCGTTTGCACAAATAGGTCAACTCAAACCATCTGCTGTAGCACGCAACAAGCGAAAGGTTTTCATTGTCCATGGACGAGACAATGAAGTGAAGCAAGAGGTTGCTCGCTTTGTTGGGGCAGTCGGGCTTGAGCCAATCATCTTGCATGAGCAAGCAAGCGCTGGCATGACAATCATTGAAAAGATTGAGCGCTATGCAAATGATGCAGACTTCGCGCTTATCTTGTACACCCCTTGCGATCACGGAAGAGGAGCCCACGATACCAAAGTTCACCCAAGAAATCGGGCAAGGCAAAATGTTGTCTTTGAACATGGCTACCTAATGGCTAAGCTTGGCCGAGAAAATGTCTGCGCACTTGTGAAGGGCGAAATCGAAACCCCGAATGACATTAGCGGTGTAGTTTACGTTGACTTCGATGCACAAGGTGCTTGGAAGACAGAAGTGACCAAGGAACTTAAGGCATGCGGCTATGAAATTAAGAGCTGGTTTTAGAGTTGAGCTCCAGTACACAGGCCTAACTGGCGGTTCAACACGGACAACCATGCTGCGCATGGTTTCTGGTTAGCCTGGGCATTAGGCAATCCATGGATACACTTAAATCCATCGTATCTCTAATTCGGTCTATAGCTGCGTCTTTGTCTGCTAAAGCTTGGCTAGTTATCTTAGGAGTTATCTTGGGCATCTCAACATCAATCTACGGTGTTCAATGGGCAGCCTTCAAATTCGCTAAGCAAGAGGTTGATTGCAATAACGATCTTTATTTCGACATAGCCCACTCAAATGCTGTTAGCCCACAGCAGCAATTAGATGCAATTACAAAAGCTGGGTGGAGTCACAGCGAATGCTTCAAATCAATTGCCCCTAACATCGGAACATTACAGTTTCTGCGGGAGCAAAACGAGCGGCAAAAGCAGGGGCGCCCATGAATATAACCGAGAATATACTCGCAAAGATGCGGCTTAACTTATCATTCCAGCGGATCGTCAAAAAATTGTTTTTTTGCCGCCCTTTGAATTCAAACGTTAGGCAGTTATAGCACTTCAGGATGTAATCTTTGGCGCAATAGCGGATTTAACCAGTATCGCCATCAATAGCATAGTTAAGAAACTGGGTTATCCAGAAGTTAAGGCAAGGCAAATTGAGGTTTATTTAGGCTGGGCTATTATGTTGTTATTTGTAGCTTTATTGTGCTTAATCACGTTCAAATATAGTTAGGCTTTATAGTTCACTATGCCCGTTTTAAATCCTGTACGCTCATTTTCAGAGCCAAGCCATCAATCGGCGCGTGAGTTAGTTTACCTTTGTTTACAATGTTTTTCTGTTGTCAGTATTTCCCATACATAAGGTTTATTGTATTCTTTGCCCTGATCAATCATTCAAGCGGACCTGGCTAAGGCCAGCACGTTAATTCAAACGTTATTTTTTGGAGGCTCAGTTTGGAAATAAGTATTCAATTTCAGCAACAGTTAATCAATGCTCTAGCAGCACTTAAGCATAATAGTGCCTGGTGGGAAAGTGGATTCGCTATTGGGATTCTTACTGCCAGTACAGCCATTTTAACTGCCTTATTGCAGAATAGGCACGCTTCCAAAATACAGGCGCGTCAATCAGAAATCGAGAAAGCATTAAAGCTGCAAGACTTACAGTTAAATGCTCTTAAAGCATTATCGCGTGTCGCACATGAGGTTACACCTAGGGAAGAACCTTCACCTGATGCTGATAGCCATGAGTGGCTAGCTCCCGTAGTAGGGAGACTTGGTCGTGTAATAACGAATCTTAACGAATATCTGCTTGAATTTGGCCATATTTCTCCACCGTCAGTGTGCGTTCATATTGATAAAGCAATAGAAGTCTGCAATAAAAATAAATGGGGCCATATACTGGCTGATTCAACAGATTATGAACCATCAACACAAGAAACTGCTGCTGTCCTAGAACTTATAAAAGAGCTAGAAAATGCAATAGGGAAATTTAAGATTAGACTTTCAGTTCAATAAATGAATGGCTAGAATGTCTCGTTGAGTTTGGTTGTACTTTGTGCATATTGCTTCCTTTCTTTAGCTCATCCATTAAACGGGGCTGGCTAAAGCCGGCTTCTTAATTTAAACGTTCACACTTGCTTCCGCTTAATACCAAGCATTTGTTAGTGTACCAACCTCAACGGTTGTTAGATTGCTATTTGACTCTAGCCACGACTTCACTTTTTGTCGTTGCTCCTCTGTAACCGATCCTCTTTTTGCAAGAGAAATAAAACCATAAATAGTGTTGCCGATGCCACCGCCAAACATTAGGCCATTGCACTCAATAGCACTTGTTATGAATAAGTCTAAGAACTGATTTATTTCATCATCTTGTAAATGATTGCTAAATTTGAAGGTTACTGCAAAGCCTAATTCTGCAAACTCACCTTCATATAGCTTCTTTCTTAGCCGTTTACTTCTTATCTTAGCCATAGTAATTTTTTGCTCTCAAAAACTAACTGCTGCTTCAAACTCATTAATTGGCATCGGTCTGCCAAAAAAGTAACCTTGGAATGCTTTGCATCCAAGATTTATTAAGTGTTGTTGTTGCTCTTCAGTCTCGACGCCTTCAGCAATCACATCCATTCCAAACTGCTCAGCCATTGATGTCACCATTTGGATTAGAAAACTATCATTGGCATTTTCAAGTGCATTCATGATAAAGCTGCGATCCATTTTGAGCTGATTGAAAGGCAATCTGCGTAGGTAACTCAAAGAAGAATAACCGGTACCAAAATCATCCATGGATAGGATAAATCCTAGTGCTTTCAACTGATCCATTTTAACAATAGCGTCCTGCATATCTCCAAGTACTATACTTTCAGTGAGCTCCAATTTAAGTTTATTTGGAGAGATTCCATAGCTGTTAGTAATAGTTCTAACTTCATCAACAAAGTTATTTTGCTGAAAATGATAAGCGCTGACATTGATAGCTATTGATAAAGTATTAAAAGTATCTGTATTTTCCCAGGCTTTAAGCTGTGCACATGCTGTTTCAAGCACCCATTTCCCAATTGGCACAATCAGTCGAATCTCTTCGGCAAGCGGGATGAACTCCATAGGTGGAACAAGTCCCCGCTCAGGGTGCACCCAGCGAATTAATGCTTCTACGCCAACAGGTTTAGCATCATGATCCACTTGAAGTTGGTAATAAAGCTTAAATTCATTATTTGGCAACGCCTTAAGTAATGAGTTTTCTAACGCTACGCGTGTATCCAGTGTTTGTTGCATCATTGGATCAAAAAATCTTTGTGTATTTCGGCCAGCCTTTTTAGCCTCGTACATTGCCATATCTGCTTGGGTGAGTAATGCTTTACGGTCGCTACTTTTACCATGAAACATTGTCATTCCAATACTTGCTGATGTGTAATACTCAAAACCTTCTAGCAAAAATGGAGCATTAAAAGCCTTAACAATTTTGTCGCATACTTTTTGTATATATGATGCAGTCAAATCAGCGATTTCACCTAGATTTTCTATCATGACAATAAACTCATCGCCACCAAAACGAGCAACTGTGTCATCTTCACGTAAACAAGCTTTCAATCGATCAGCTATTTGGATCACAAGCTGGTCACCATAGTGGTGTCCCTTTGTGTCGTTAAGGTGCTTGAAATTATCGATATCAAGATATAGTAATGCTCCATACTGGCCATTGCGTGCACTTGCAGCAAGCGCGTGGTCCAGCCTATCAATCATTAAGCGTCGATTAGGAAGTTGTGAGAGTGAGTCATAGTAGGCAAGGTTGTAAATCTCATCTTCAGCTTTTTTGCGTTCGCTTATGTCGAGGAAACTTCCCACGTAATGACTGATACTTCCTTCGTCATCACTGACAGCAGAAATTGAAAGTAGCTTTGGATAAATATGATTATTTTTATGCCTATCCCAAATCTCACCTTGCCAGAAACCTTCGCTTTTTAGTTTTTCATGCATTAACTTATAAAACTTCTTATCGTGAAATCCAGAGCTAAACATAGATGGCTTATTGCCAATGACATCTTCTGATGTATAGCCTGTAATCTTAGTAAATGCTTGATTGACGCGTAATATATTTTCTTCCGCATCAGTAACAATAATGGCCTCTTGCGATTCAAATGTGGTGGCAGCTAATTGAATCTCTTTCTCAATCAGTTTTCGTTGGCTAATATCACGAACAAACGCAAAATTGTATTCCATACCATCATATGCGATGTAGTTTGCTGAAACTTCAGCAGGGAAGGTGCTGCCATCCTTGCGCTTTTGGATTGTTTCAAAAGATAGAGATTTTAAATTACTCAAACTTCTCCAATGCCCAGGCCATTCATCTTTGTTATAAAGAATATCTATGTCAGGTACTGTCATCACACTTAGCTCTTCGGCTGTGTATCCTAGTGTTCGGCATGCCTCAGCATTAGCGTACAAAATTCTAGCTTGAGCATCCAGTTGGAACAGCGCAACAGAAGAATGGTCTACAGCGAATTGCGTAAGTAAAAGACTTTGTTCTGCTTGTTTGCGCGTTGTAATGTCTTGTACTGAACAAAAAACAAACTCCTCTGATTCATATGAAAAGTAATTGGCAGTTATTTCTACTGGAAAAATCGAGCCATCTTTGCGGATGTGGCGTGACTCGAAAATTGCAAATCCATTTAACTTAATGTCCTCAAAGACCGTTTCGTGCATGTCTTGAGCGTAATCTGGGTCAAAATCCCAAATATGCTTTCCTATCAACTCATCTTTGGTATATCCAAGACTCTGAAATGCAAAATCATTTGCTAACCTTACATCACCGCTAGGGCCCAGCCAAAAAAATGCATTTTTACTCTTTTCAATTGCTGTGGAAGCCAGACAAAGATACTTTTGTAAGTTTTTTTGTTCAGAGATGTCTTTGATGAAAGACCATATAAAATCATTACCATTAGAGTCTGTCAGCATTACTCCATGCAGACGCACTGGAACTAGTGTCCCATCTTTACGTATATATTCTTTTTCATATGGTCCATATTTACCTGTCTTTTTTAAAGACGTGAGCTGAGCGACTTCATTCTCTTCGTAGTGTTTTGGAGTAAGTGACCAATAGGACGTTTCTTTTAATTCTGCCTTACTGTATCCGCATATCCCGCTGAAAGCGCTATTGGAATCTACGAAGTTTCCATGTATGTCTGTTAGCGCAATTCCTAATGGGGAGAGCTCGTAGAGCGTACGCAGTTTTTCGTCGGTTTCCAGTAATTTATTTTCGTTAATTTTGCGGGCAGTAATATCAATCATGTGAACAATGAAATATGGCGGTTGCTCACTGATATTTTTGATAGGCGAGATAACTACTTCCATATAAACGGTATTGCCGTTCTTATGGACATAGGCATTTTGAATCGATGTTGGAGTTGCGCTTAATCTTGCGTATTGTTGATTAAAGCCTAAATTAGTACCAGATGAATGTTTGTAAGTAATGTCATCAAGTGAGATGCTATTTAGTTCTGACTGAGAGTAACCTAAAATCTGGCACAGGTAATTGTTAACTTTCTGAAAACTACCTTCCGAGTTAACTATGCAAATGCCTATGCTTGCGTCTTCAAAAACTGTATCAAATAAATTAGCACACTGTTGAAACATCTCGCCCTTTTTCTGGGTAACTATGATTATAGTTTTTGTTACCCTTTGTTATGTCGGGGTCAATTATTACCGAAAATTACAAATTGTTACAACTTTGTTTTACATTTAATTTAACCTACTAATCTATTAGTAGCAATAATTAGATTTCTTAGCTCTCCATCACCAATGGCAACCCCATATCAATTCTAGCTAATCTCTGTGCTGTTTTGATCATGGATTCAGTGAAGTTCTCAATCTCAGTGTCTGCTAGTGATATTTGCTTATACTTCTCCAAAGCTGACTCAAAGGATGCTTCTTGAACGTAGGCGATCAATTGCATATAGCGATCACGTTGCTTGGTATTCGTGCTTTTAGTTTTTTCGCAATATAGGTTTTCTAGGTGCATTGAAAGACAGGCAATAAATTCAAGCTGAAAACTATTCTCTATGTTAATTTTATCCATGTAGCAAAACCTTAAACATTGTTACGTGGATTTTCATACAAAATATCATGGATAAGCTCCAGCCTTAAAACAGGGCTATCTAGCTGCATCAATCGTTGTTTTTGCAGCAATGGTAAATCAAGTAGCTCTACCCATCGATTGGCAACCCATGCGGCATTTTCAAAGTGATAAGGCTTAATCACAGGCATATTGTCTGGCGAGACTCCACTGGCAGGTAAAGAAGTCAATAAACTCTGGAGTGAGGTAACCACGCTTTCTAAATCTTCAGGGATTGCCGACTCAAGATCATTTGCAACATCTGTCACCTGGCCAACCACTAGACCATCTGGTTGCTGTAAGTATGAGTCAACCTTTACTCTGTGTCTTCCTACACAACGAATGCTCATCAGGCCCACTGTCGTGACGTCAGCCTCAACAATATCAACCAATGTTCCTATGCTGGCAAAAGGGAAGTAGCCCTCTGGATCAGTTTCACCTTCAGGCATGACTGCAACAACAGCAAATGAGGATTTATTTCTAAGACAAGTGCGTACCATGTCAAGATATCTTGCTTCGAAGATCCTGAGTGGTAGCAATCCTGCTGGGCAAACAACCACATTAAGCGGAAACAATGGAAGCGTGTAGGGTTTCATAATTTTTAAGTGTATGACAATTTATGGCTAATGCGTGACCAAAAAATCTGGCACCAGTTGTTAATGAAATTCAATTACAATAAATTAAATCATATTGAGTCTTCTATAGACTGGATTTAAGGGAGTAATTAAGATGGAAAGTCCTAATGAAAGTGTAGTTGAAAATACTGTTAAATCAAATAAAGTTGAAAAGGCCGATTGGAGAGAGAGGTTTTTCGAGTTGGACTTAATGTCTCCAATATACATTTTTCTTTTCATTGTGTTATTTAAAGATGGTATTGATGGCATAGACTTGCATGATGCAATCATTAGATTTATAGCTAACTACAGTGGCTCATAGATAGTTATGTTTCCAAGCAAAAATCAATAATATGACAATCGACAACCCATCATTACTATCACAACAAATGTTACTTACTTTTAAGGCTATAGTATTCTATTGCTTTCATGTAAGCTAATTTATTAGCCACAGCATCATCTAGTGCATGGTGCCTTCGAAGTGCAGGCTTGATCTTTCTGAATGCATTTTCTACAGCATTATTGAAACGGTCTGCTTTATTGCCATTAAAAATAAGTCGCATCGGTTCTTTGTTGAGATTTTTTGGCCAGCCACAGGTGTCAAAAAGGTGTTTAATGAATGGCCAGTCGAATGAAGGTGCGTCACTCCACATTGCTACCTCAGACTCAAAGCTTTCTACGTACTCTTTCAATTGTTTTGCAACCATAGAATAAGGCATGCTGACCTCATGGCCTTCAAGTAATGGCAACACCGTCTCAATGACAAAATATGAACATTGATCTACATTAAAGTCAGCATTCTCCGCATAGAACTTCTTGTCATTTTGAGAAGCGCAACCAATGCTTATAAGTCCTGGTGATTCTGGATTGAGTTGATCAGGCAGGTGAGTAAACTCAGTGTCGATAAATATATTCATGAATATTGGATTTCCATTAATTTTGTATTTAAGTCTGCTTGGGCTTCAAGACATCCCAGCCCTTTGGATTGCTCAGTTAACACAAGCTTGTTTTTGTATTCAAGAGGCCACTCTTGGTAACCAGAATGTAAGTCATCAATTGCAATCCACTGCTTAATATTGTTTCTAGTCGCATGTGACATGATCTGCTGAAATCTAGTCATCCGAGAAAACGGTTCTATAGCTTCATCTCCTTCAGGTTTATTCCATGTCGCCCCAATTACTTTAGTCCGCAAACTAGGCGATAGGTGGCTTAACGCAACATCAATACCGAACACATATACCCAATTTGTTGAAAGCACTAGTCTAGCTTCAGGGTAGGGTGCTAGGCACGATTCCAGCGAGTCAGCGTGCATCATGAGTGCACCAGGTGCACGCAGCTCTAATGGTTTGTAAACTTCGTTAGGATGTAGCACACCATCGAAATCAAGATAGATGACCATATTCGATAACTTTCGCTGTTAACCGCTCAATAACAAGATTAGTTAACCCAACTTTTTGATTGCATGCGACCAAGTGGGGGTGCTGCTCTGGGAAAGCATCCACGGCGTCATCTAGCGCTACCCACTGGCCTTCGTACCTATTGATCGCAATCCACTCCATAATTTCTTTGTAACGCCAATGTGCTTCATGTTCAATTTTATCAAATGGTAGCGTAGGACATTTGTCGATGATGCGATCCTGCAAATCTTGTGAAAAAATTGCTTTCAATACATCGATAGCCATCACATCTCGCCAGCTGCTGCTGATGACAACATTCACTTGTTCGTGCTTTCTTAGCCAGACTTCAAAGAGTGGGAGCGCTGAGAATTCAGTTGACATCTTGTTCGGCGAGGGGTGTAGCACACCATCAAAATCTAGAAAAAGTATCATGATGTTTCAGCTTTCCTGTTTGCCCTATGTGCATCCATCTTTCCAGCAAGCACAAGTCCACCGTGCTGATCAGAGACTCCACACATGCCTACTCCGTGCGCCTCGAAGCCCATCTTCACACTATGTGCGCTGTAATCAAGACGATCATGATGATGTCCATGGAATGTAAGTTTCACTTGCATGCCACGCGCTAGCTCAGTGATGCCTTCGAAGCCATGTGGATGGCAAGTTGGTGCCTCATGAGTCACCAAAACGTCTGCTTGCTGACTATATAAATTGAGCCAGTCATCATAGAAAATTGTGCTCTTGTGAGTTAGTCGTTTGCCGACCAGCGCAGGTGATTCAACTTCGCTTGAAGCTATATCCAGAGCCCTGTTGCGACGAATCTCTTGCCAACGCGATGCTTGCATTTCAGCTTCCACAAATGCCGCATAGTTATCATGATGTGAAGCTGCCTCTATGTCATCTTGCGGCAACCAAATTGACTCTCTAAAAACTCCACCCAAGCCTGCTACTCTGATGCCGTCAATCTCAACAACGCGGCCATGAAGGTTTCGGTCAGCAAGACTTGAATTGAACAAGAAGTCATGCTTCTTTTGGCTATCAGTATCGTGGTTGCCGTGAATAAAATAGACTTCAGTTAACTTTGTGATTTGAGCAATCTCTTGCTCAAATGGGCGAGTAAGGTCTAGGTCACCCAGAAAAATAACGGCAGCTGGTTGCTCATTTTGAACAACTTGTAACACGTGTTTAAAGTCGCCATGCACATCACCAAACATCAGAATCATTTTCATCCCCACTTTTGCCTTGCATAGTTAGTGCAGGGCTGGTTTTTTGTTTTTAGTTAACCTATCTTCCATCATCATCCTAACCACACGATTAATTTCGCGTGGGCTCAACGATGTCAGCATTTCAATGTCATCACCATCCAGAACTGGTAACATCCGTTGGTCGACACTAAGGTCTTTTGCGTATGCTCTGATTGCCCAATTAATAATGGTTTTCGCATGCTCTTGCCCTGGCTTCTCAATCAAAACCACTGTGAACCGATCTAGCAACGGTTTCGGAAGCCCTCCAAGCGTATTGCATGTTGCAATCCAGCTCACCCACGAAAAATCGCACGGAACCTGTAGGCATTCATCAAGATAATTTTTGCTTGTACTCGGCTCTATGAGCTGTAGCATCACGTCCCAGATGCTGCCGTTTCTGTTATCAGTAGCTGCTTTGTCTATTTCATCAACCACTACTAATGGATTAGCAATTTTCTCTGTTGCTATAAGTTGCGCTATGGCGCCTGGGCGAGCAGAACCCCAGCCTCTCGCTAAGCCCTTCAGATGCATGCTGTCGGTACTTCCTGCAGCCATCACGACGCTTGATGGCACCCCGACAAGTTCTGCCAGCCGATTAGCCCATGTTGTTTTCCCTACTCCTGGGGAACCTGCTAACAGTAATGGCCTCAATTTAAAAGCGGGCTGACCCGAATGCAACCTCGACTGCAGCTGCTTGTATACTTGTGTATTCGCATGTTGAAACCACGGAAACTCTTTGTTTAAGACTTCAAGAATCAGAGTTGGGCTTGTATTCAGTTCTGCAAGTGGTAACTTGGCCATCAAGTTTTTGTAAATGCCGACTTTGAAGTCACCGTCATCAGTGATATCGTATTTAACAACTGTGTGACTTAAGGCATCAGACTTAACACCTGATAACGTAATATTTAATCGCACAAGTTGCTGCACAATTTCAGTAGAAGCAAGTTTCCTGACTCTTCTGTCTTTTAAAAGTGTTTCAATGCTATTTGCATCGCCTTCATCTGATACATTCAATTCAACTAATTTAGTTGCAGCAAATGCCGCTGCAATTAAATGTGAATTGATTTTTTCACCTGAGAACAATGAATCAAACGCCAAAGATACATTTTTTAGTGCGCATTTTAGATGTGCCTGGTTGCCATCAATATGAAAAAGTCTGATAGCCGCAAAAGCGGAACCAATGCTTGCAGCATGTGCGTACCATTTCTGCGCTAGTTCAGTATTGATGCCGCCTGGCAGTTTTCCCGTCTCAAATTCAGTAGCGATTTCATATGCAAGCTCAGAATTGTGATCTGCATTGATGAATCTGGTTTGAGTTATTGTGAGCCCATTTGCGCTATCATTTAGCCATTCTGGAATACCCGGATATGATGCGCTAGTCGGCACAAATACATCGCCATCTTGCCCGTTTTGATCGTTTAATTTGTTAGTCATATGCCGACCTTCAACTCAACAGGATTATTGCTAGCGTTGGCTCACGTGGCTCGAAATCACGCTCTACAAGACGTAAGCTGAATCTAACTTTGCTCGCCACTACTAGCTCAATTGAGAATCCATTCATATTCGTTAGCAATGGAAGCTTGCCAACACGCTCAAGCTCTTCGTTTACATAGTGCAGCATTGTGAAACGAAGAAGTCGCTCAAGAATCAATGTATCAATTGAGTCAACATGAATAGTTACTGCGCGCGAGATTAAATCTGCTTCAAATTCAACCATAACATCGCGTGTGTTATGCATCATGTGCTTCATCAATATTTTGCTAGCAATTTTCATGTTAGATCTCAACAATCAGATTCGGGTCAAACTCACTATTTTCGTTATGATGATCAAATCGACAGTAGCCCCTTGGGTTACATACAACTCTTGTTCCACTCTTCACGTAATCTAAGCTGTCATGTGTGTGCCCATGGATCCAAAGATCTGAGTGCCCGAGCAAGTTGTCTAAATCTGATGCAAAACAGGCTGACAACAAATCTTCTTTGTAGCGCGTAACTACGCTTTCAGGTGATGGCAGATGGTGCGTCACGACAACCGTTTTGCCATTAAATGCTTCATGCTTCAGTTTGTTTGTCAGCCATGCAGCAGTCTTGTTATGCAAATCAATTGAGTCTTGGGCACGGAAAGCCCATTCGCCGGAGCTGATTAATCTAAAATCGTTAAGTCGTTGCTGACCATCTAGCATGCATTCCTGCTTCAACTCTTCACCGAAGAGTTGAAAGTCAGTCCATAGTGTCGAGCCCAGGAACCGAACGCCATCAATGACCACTTCATCGTCATCTAGAAAGTGCAACCGATGCTGACTATCATCGCCATTCCAACCTACCGGCGCGCTGCAATAGGCTTTCATTACTTTTCGTAAAGAATTTATTTCATGATGATAAAATTCATGATTCCCAGCTACATAGATGATGTGTGCATTAGTTCTATTAAGTAATTTTGCTGCCCACTCAAGTCCTTTCATGCCAACACCAATGTCACCTGCAAGCACGATTACATCTGCTTCAAAAGATGCAGAGGAGGGCATGAAGATGCTAAATTCGATGTGCAGGTCTGAAATAATGTGTAGCTTCATGGTTGTTTCCAAATGACATGGCGAAAAAAAAGCCTCGTATTACGAGGCTCTTAATGTCTGATTAATCTTTGAATTGCAATTAACCGGGCAAAAGGCCTCCATCACCATTTTTTATGGTGTTAGAACGGACTATCAATGTTGCTAAAATTGTTACTGAATTCATTTTGTTTCTTTACTAATTTAAGTGATTATTATATCTATGCACATGGTTGTTGTCAATATAAATGATATAGTTAAATGCTACCAAAACTCATTTGCTGCTGTCTCTTCAATCCATTTCACAATTGTAGCGTTCATCGACAGAAAGTTGCCGTTTTTAGACTGCGACTCGCAATACAACTTCAGTGCAGCATGAGTGTCTGCTGCAAGTGAAACTGTAAACTTAATCTGCTCGTGGTCCACAATTGTTTCCAATGCCTTAGGTGTAGGCAGGGGCAGCTTATAGTGATGAGCAAACAGCTCATTCATGACCTCACCGATGTTGCTAATCTCTGCTTTGCCGATCCCAGTAGGCTTTGAAAGCATCCTGCGCGCGATCTCTTTGTACAGTTTCAATCTGCACTCAGTTGCGATATTGAACGATGTCGGCACCATCTTTTCATCGATGACGTCATCTGAATATTGCAAGTTGAGCGCACTTAAGTCGGTACTGAGAACTAGTTCACCTGCAAGTTTAGTTGCCGACATTCCTCTTGTTTTTGCGTCATCAGATAATGCTGTGTGCATTCTTTTTCGCACATACAGCATGATGATGGATTTCTTTGTGAGCTGTAGTTGCATGTCAGGTGCGTCAACAGGAAGGTTTAGTTTAGACTGGATGATCTCGTTGATCACTGTGGTTAAACTGGGCAAGTCATTTGCGATGCTTGAGTTGCGTCCACAGTTCAGCAAACGTCTGGCTACGCCACGTAATAGTAGTGAGCGCTGTTTGTAGGTCGTTGTCAGTAAGTATCGAATATCTTTTTTCATGTGCATATTTTATTCTGATTAATATTTATAGTCTTCATCATCAAGTGTTCATACAAACTATACTTTGTTTGTTTGAAAATGTTAGCAGTCTACTGATATCTATTTGTTCGCATTCTATATATGTTATATAAATGATATTTAATTATAGTTAATACCATGGTGGTGTCAAGCATGTTTTATACATTTAGATTGTGTGAAAATTTAGTAGTGTGGCTACGAATATCTAAAAATAATTAAATCAAACAATGCGTTCACGCGTAGCCGACGTGAATCTTACGCGTTACTGACGCGTAACCCACGCGTGGGATAACTGTTTGCTTTGTAAAGGTTATTCGGTAAGAAAATTACTTTACTTGACTGAGTAGAATCTTCTTACCAAGCGATTTTGACCTCAGGTGAGCGTAACGTTTTGTCGTCTGTAGGTCTTTGTGGCCCAGTATCTGCATGATTTCAAGGTCCTTTAGATCTGTCGCTTCAAATAAATAAGATGCGGCTTCATGTCTCAGGTCGTGGAAGGTGAGGTCAGTTAAGAAGGTGGCTGATGGTGGGACATCTTTTGTACGACAATCAGCTAAGTATTGTTTGCGTGCGCGTTTAACTGCACGTGTGAATGCCTGTATGAGCGCTGATTGTGTAGTTTTAAAAATAGGGCCGTGTTTCGGCTCACCTGTGTCTTTGTGAAGCTTAATCAAGCAGTCTATGGCCCGCTGTTGAAATATTGGAACAGACCTGGCTTCTCCATTTTTTGCGCGCTTACCATGGATATGAAAGGAAAAGTGTTCCCAATCTACGTCGGCCCAATCATGAGTAATGTTCTCCGACTCGCGGCAGCCGGTGCCCAATGCTAACAAGAAAATAGGGCGCATTTCAACATTTGCACTACTAGCATTTGCTAACAGTGCATCGTAAAGGTATTCAAACTCACCGGATACTAGCCTGCGATTGCGTCCAGGGTCGTTTTGAAACTTCTCCATATCCCTAACTGGATTATCTAGCTTGTGGCGCCACTTACGTTTAGCAATGTTGTAGACATGACTGACTAGTGTTTGATAGCGAACTCTGGTTGAGTTGCTTATTGGCTTCTTGCCTTCATTTCTGAAAGTCATGCTTGCTAATTGATCACGCAGGATTTCACCATCAACTCTGCTTGCCGGTAGTTTTGAAATCGGTAATCTGAGCAACATATCAATTCGCAGGGACTCAGTTCTGATGTCACTCTTTGTAACTGTGATTTCTTTTTTATATTGCGTTAACAGTTCGCCTAGCGTGATTGATGATCCACGTTTATTTAAAGCTGAACCTTCGATGCGTTGAAAGTCGGCGTCATTATTTTTGCTGACACGCTTTAGGTCTCTGAAGTCACGTGCTTTTTGAAGTGCTGCAGAATCAGATTTGGGATCGAAAAAAGTTTGAATATGCCATCCGCCAATTCCGTCACGCATTTTTACTTGATAGGTATTCAGACCTCTTTGGTATATATTCTTTTCGATGCGTATTGTTTTGCTGATTGCCATATTAACTCTTGATTAAAGATTGTATTAATTTAATGAGTGTTACCAAACGTTCTCAAAATAATTAATAAAATAGCTAAAGTCAATGTATTTATTAGCGTTAAGCGTTATTATATAGCGGACTCTTAATCCGTTTGTCGCGAGTTCGATCCTCGCATCTCCTACCAATTAAATCAAAGGCTTGTGTTTAGGCGCAGGCCTTTTGGCTTTACTACCCTCTAGTGCGAGATTTAATCGCAAAATTTGCGCACTTTACTCTGCAAAATACGTATAACTCATTAACAAAAACTAGCGATTAGCAACTGTTAGAATTATTTTTTCATGTAACACATTGATTTTATTTGTAAATTAAAACTTATCTTTTGACGTGAGTACTGTTTATAGTTGGCACGTTATTTGATTCATTAACTTGGTATATTACTAAAGGGTTAATGATGAATATTGTGACTAAAAAACTATTTGGCTTGATGTTGATAGGGTTGTTATTTTCTAACGTTACATTTGCTGGCATGAATGAAGATGTTGTTCAATTGCAAAAATCTTGGGAAAAGCTTAAATATCAAACACCAACCGCTCAACAGGAAAAAGGATTTGAGGCGTTGTTGGCAGAATCGAAAGCGGTAACTGCACAATATCCTGATAAAGCAGAGCCTTTGATTTGGCAAGGCATTATTGAAGCAACATTTGCTGGTGTAAGAAACGGTATTAGCGGCCAATTAGCTGCTTTGTCTTTAGTTAAAAGCGCAAAAAAGAGTTTTGATGCGGCTATTGGTATTAATTCCAATGCTTTACATGGCTCAGCTTATACAAGCTTAGGTTCTTTGTATTACCAAGTGCCGTCTTGGCCAATTTCGTTTGGTGATAATCAAAAAGCAAAAGAGTACTTGACTAAAGGGCTTGAGCTAAACCCCGAGGGCATTGATTCTAATTACTTTTATGGTGATTATCTTTATAAAACTGGTGATGTTTCAAAAGCTGAGTCTGTATTGAAAAAAGCGTTGCAAGCTAGCCCTAGAGAAGGGCGAGAAGTTTCAGACGAAGGTCGTAAAAAAGAAATCAACGATTTGCTCAAAAAAATGGCAGAAAAGAAGTAATTTCACATGAAGTTGATACTGTTAAGTTTTATGGTGTGGGCCACTTCCAGTGGCTTAGCTTTTGCAGAAGAGCACAGTTTAATAGTAAATCTTACTGGGGTAAAAAATAGCTCAGGAGATGTTTATGTTGAGCTATATTCTGACCCTAAAACGTTTAGAAAAAGTGCTTTAGCAACAAATGTTATTAAAGCTAAAGCGCAAGAGGGTACTGTCACCATTAAATTTACTGGTGTTAGTCCTGGGGTTTATGCAATTTTGGCTTTTCATGATGAAGATGGAAATGGCTTACTTAATAAGCGTTTCGGTATGATTCCAACGGAAGGCTATGCTTTGTCCAATAACCCTGACGTCTTTGGACCGCCTGCATTTCAGGATAGCGAATTTGAAGTGCTTTCAGATAAAGAGTTAACTATTCCAATGCATTATTAATTATTAATAGACCGTCTTAAGTTGATGACTATTTAATTAAATCAATATTGCACAGCCTATCTTTCTATCACCTTAACTATCTTTGAAAGACTTAGCCGTTATTGGCTGAGTCTTTTTATTTTATTTTGGTAGCAGTCATAACAAACCATTATATTAGGATTATATGAAAATCATTTTAACCCCGTTGAATCGCACCATCATACTGGTTTCCCTGTTCATAATGCTGACAGGTAATCTATCTCTACTTAAAAGGCTTTTAGAGATTTATCCATTTAGTTTTGGGAACCTGCCTTTCATATTATCGCTGACGGCATTTTTTATCTTAGCTACCACCTTATTTATGCTGATGATTAGTTATGGTCGGGCAACCAGATGGATACTCGCTTTTTTTCTTATTGCATCATCACAAGCTGCCTACTATATGGATCAATATGGCATCGTGATAGATGCAGTGATGATTGATAATATTGTACAGACTGACCTTCACGAAGCTGCTGGGTTGCTCAATATGAACCTTGTGATTCGAACATTTTTTCTGGGTTTGCTTCCAGCATGGTTTGTTTTAAGAAACACGCCAGCGGCTCAAGATTTTAAGGCGGAGTTAATCTCGAAGATTGCTTTGTTGATTCTGCTTATATTGGGTATTGGTGCCGTAGTAGCACCTTTCACAGCGGGGTACGCATCATTCATCAGAGAGCATAAAATGACTCGAATGTTCGCAAATCCAATCTATTTTACGTACTCTGGTGTTCAGTATTTAACACAGAAGTTTAAATCGACAGAGGTGGTTAGATTGAAACAAACCGCCACTGATGCCGTTGAGATAGGCCCTGAACATAAAAATGAACTCATCATATTAGTGGTGGGAGAGACCGCAAGGGCTGATCGATTTTCATTAAATGGCTACGCAAAAGAAACAAATCCACAACTTAGTAAACAAGATGTAGTTAGCATGACAGATGTGTCATCGTGCGGAACATCAACAGGCGAGTCAGTACCATGCATGTTTTCAATCATGAAGCGAAAGCACTTTAACAGAGAAGAAGCCTTGCATATCGAAAATGCATTAGACGTGCTTTATGAAAATGGGGTACAGATTTTATGGCGAGACAATAACTCAGATTCAAAGGGCGTTGCGGTTAGGATGCAGTATGAAGATTTCAAGAGTCCAAAGCTAAATCCTGAATGTGATGAAGAGTGCAGAGACATTGGAATGTTGAGCGGCCTTGATCGGTATATTGCATCCAAAAGTAAGAAAGACATATTAATTGTTCTGCACCAAATGGGAAACCACGGCCCTGAATATTACAGAAGATACCCAAAAGAATTTGAGCGATTTACACCTACCTGTAAAAGTAGTGATCTCAAAAACTGCACTAAGGAGGAGATTGATAATGCCTATGATAATGCAATCCTTTACACCGATTTCTTTTTATCTAAGGTCATAGATTTTCTTAAAAAGTACGATGGGCGATATGAAACAGCGATGTTATATGTGAGTGACCATGGAGAGTCGCTTGGTGAGCATGGTATTTATTTGCATGCGGCTCCTTATATGATTGCACCTAAAGAGCAAACACATATTCCTGCCATCTTATGGATGGGAAAGAACTTTGATTATCAAATCGATCAGCTTAAACCCTACCGAGATTATCCATTGAGCCATGATGATTTGTTTTGTATGTTACTGGTAGGCTTTGAAATGGATTCAAAAACCTGTGAGACACGTAGAAACGTACTGTTTGAGAATCGAGATCTTAAAAGTACCGGCGGAAAGTAACAATTAATTTGATGCCATGCTTATTTTATCTTTGGTATCAGAATTAATGCTGATTAATGAGATTCATGAAAATTCATTTTTAATTTAATAGCTAAGGCATAGCTTATAGATAATTAATATTGGTACCGCTACGTTTTCTATCTTAATTCACTTATAATTTGTCGCGCTTTGGTTTGTTAAGCCAATATATTTTTATGTTTATAAGGAATGTATGAAACGCTTTTTGATGTTATTGATGGTTGCACTTACTTGTTTGAGCTTATTAGCCCCTATGGCAGAAGCTAAACGCTTTGGTGGGGGAGGTAGCTTTGGTAAAAATAGGCCAGTACCAACAAAACAGACACAGAAAGCGCCTGAAACTGCACCCAAACAAACCTCATCTGGCGCAAGTAAATGGCTTGGCCCATTAGCTGGGTTGGCGATTGGTGCTGGTCTTGCAAGCATGTTTGCAGGCGGCGGTTTAGGTGCGTTTGGTAATGCTATCGGTACTATTTTAATGGCGCTTGCGGCGGCAGCAGTCATTATGTTCTTGATAGGTAAATTCAGAAGATCACAACAACCTAACATGCAATACGCAGGTGCTGGCGCACCATATAACGCGCCACAACCAATGCGCGAAGCAGCGTTTGCTAGTGGCTCTTCTGTAAAAAGTAGCGGCAATATTCCTCATGACTTTCCTGTAGAAAGCTTTTTGAGAAATGCAAAAATGTCTTTTATTCGCTTGCAAGCCGCTAATGATAGAAAAGATATTAATGATGTTCGTGAATACACAACACCAGAGGTATTTGCAGAAATCTCCATGCAAATGCAAGAACGTGGAAATACACAGCAAGCGACTGAAGTAGTTTCTATTAATGCTGAGCTATTAGAAGTGGTAAATGAAGGTGAATACTTGATTGCCAGCGTACTTTTTACTGGGCAGTTACGTGAAAACAATGAAATGCTAGAAAATATAGATGAAGTTTGGCATATTCAACGAAATGCAAACGACGTTAATTCGACATGGTTGTTGGCTGGTGTTCAACAGGTTAGTATTCAATAAGTTTGTTACTATTTTAACCAAGTAGTAACGGTTAGAATAAAATCAGTTAGTTGAAGTGTTGATTAAAGTGAGGGCTTAGATACATCTAAGCCCTTTTTTATTTTAAGTCGAGATAATCTATAGTCGGTATTATTGTCATGTGCGGTTTTTGCTCACTAATCGCCAATTTTTTAATTGCCACTACAAAACACTATAAACATGACATTTTTGTGGTTTTAGTATTTAATCCAAACGTTGTTCTGGCTATGTGTCATGAAATGTTAGGAATTGGATTTTGAAAACACAAATCATTCAAGCCACTTTAGTGGTGATTATGCTAGTGCTAACCACTGCGCTAAGTCAAAGATTTTCGAGCATATTAGGCTTAACTGGCGTAGCAATGACTTATTTGTTACTAGTGGTTGCTGTGGCTTATTTCCAATCATTCCTTAGTGCTTGTTTTACTGGCTTGACAGCATTTTTCTTGATTAATTATTTCTTCATCATACCGCGATTTACTTTTCAAGTTGCTAATGTTGAATCCATCGCTAGTTTAGTTAGCTTTTTATTGGTGTCCCTTGTGATTACCTCGTTAGTGAAAAAACTTAGGTTTCAAACTGGCGAGTCTATGGCGGCATATAAGCGTGCAGATTTCGCAAAACGATTAGCAGAGCATTTAGCAATTGCAGATGACATCAATACGCTTTTTCAAGAGAGTTGCCACCTTTTAAGTGCTGAGTTTGAAACAAAAGTTTTGATTGGCATGCTAGATAGTGAAAGCAAGTTTGTCATCAATTCAGATACAAATGAGATTACTTTGCCTACGCATAATGCGATGAGATGGGTTGCTGACAATGGAAAACCAATCGGTCCTTTTACTGGTAATTGGGAAGCATCTGAACATTGGGTGATTCCATTTAGTCGATTGCCTAGTAAAGATCCTGTTTTAATTGTAAGCAATGTTGGGGCAGGGGCTAATTTAGCTACATTGAATGCGATTAAGTATTCGGTTGACCAGATTGCCATGGCTTATCAACGACTTAACAACTTAGAGCGCGCAAAAAAGGCAGAGCTTGTTGCACAGGAAGAGGCGATTCAAAATGCCTTACTTGCGTCAATCGCGCATGATATGAGGACGCCGTTAACCTCTATTTTAGGCGCCGCCACTGCGTTAGGCCAAAAGAACGTAAAGTTAAGTGAAAGTCAGAATGCGCATTTAACCGCACTAATTGCATCACAAGCCCAGCATTTGGCAACGACTACTGAAAATATACTTTCCCTAATACGTCTTGAATCAAGTACCTCAAACACCATTCCAATGGCGCTAGAATCGCCAGAGGAAATCATTGGAATCGTATTGAAGTTATATAAAGATCGTGGTGATGATTTAAACTTTAATGTGACGATCAATGAGCAAGAATTATTGATATATGCAAATGCTAATCTGTTGATTCAGGTATTAATTAATCTTATCGATAATGCGAAATTGTCTAATCTGTCTTCACATGTTCAAGATGCCATTCAAATTGAGGTTGGTAAAAAAGATCATCGTATTTACATCAGTATTTTGGATAGTGGGGAAGGCTTTAGTGATGATTTCAATATTACAAAGATTAAAAAATTCTCGTCAACTCATAGTAAGGGGTTTGGCCTAGGTTTACCTATCGTTCAAGCAATTGCTAATGCACATCATGCTGATTTAATGATTAGTAACCGTGATATTCATGGCGCATGTGTCACATTGAGTTTTGCTATACCAGAAATCGATTCAGTTTATGCTTGATAAAGACTTAATATTGATTGTAGAAGATGATTTGCAAATTAGTGAGTTTTTGCAATTTAGCTTGGATGCTCACGGGTTTAAAACAACGCATGCTGCTTTTCTTAGAGATGCAATTGATTTATTTCAACACCAAAAACCTAAGCTGATTTTATTGGACTTAAACCTCCCCGATGGCGATGGTTTGAGTTTTATTCAACATGTCAGATTGAACTCAGACATACCGATAATCGTACTATCTGCACGCCAATCTGAAGAAGAAAAAGTAGATTGTTTTAATGCTGGTGCTGACGATTATCTTGCAAAACCCTTTGGTGTTAATGAGCTTATCGCTCGGATTAAAACCTCTCTAAAACGTGTATCGATGATGTATTTACGCGATGATGTTTTTAAAGTTGATGATTTAGAAATAGATGTATTTAATGCGAGTGTTTCCCTGAACTCACAACAGTTACATCTCACCCCAATTGAGTTTAAGCTGTTATTTATATTAGCTAAAAGGCCAGGTAAGGCATTTACGCACCGTCAGTTATTGACAGAGGTTTGGGGGCCAGAGTACGTGAATGATGTTCATTATTTGCGTATTCACATGGGTAGGCTTCGTGCGCGCTTGGAAGCTAACCCAGCCTCACCACGATATATTCTTACAGAGGCTGGTATCGGTTATAGATTAGCGGCCTCTTAAATATTAGTTGTTTGTTTATGTGATTGATATGTGCCCAATGATGTAATGGTATTTCTTATCATCATTACTTCACTATTTATTACTCACTATGACAACTCAATCTAAAAGTATTGGCGCACTAACACTGGGTGCAATTGGCGTGGTTTACGGGGATATTGGTACCAGCCCACTTTACACCATTAAAGAAATTTTTGGAGAGTCTACAGGCATCGCGCTTACATATTCAAACATCATCGGTGCAATTTCATCTGTGTTTTGGGCATTAATGTTTATTGTCACTCTGAAATACATCGTCTTGGTACTTCGTGCAGATAACAGAGGCGAAGGTGGTGTGATGGCACTATTGGCATTAGCTGCCTCTTCAGCAAAAAACAAGCTAGGCAAAAAGACCTTTATGTTGGGGCTCGGTGTGATGGGCGCAGCGTTGTTTTATGGTGACAGTATATTAACCCCTGCAATTTCGGTGCTATCAGCAGTAGAGGGTTTAGAAATTGTTGCACCAGGCTTATCCCATTATGTTTTGCCAATTTCAATTACGATTCTGTTCGCTTTATTTCTGTTCCAAAAACATGGAACAGAAATGGTGGGTAAGTTTTTTGGGCCAATTGTCATTTTATGGTTTGTTGTGCTGGGCAGTATTGGTGTATCAAACATTATTGATAATCCACAGATACTTCACGCGATTAATCCAATACATGCGTACGAATTTTTAACTTCACGTGGGGCAGGTATTTTTCTGGCAATTGGGACTGTTGTCCTTGCGGTCACTGGCGCAGAGGCACTGTATGCCGATATGGGGCACTTTGGTAAGCCTGCAATTCGTTTCGCTTGGGTCGGGCTGGTGTTTCCAGGGCTAGCACTTAACTACTTAGGCCAAGGTGCATTATTACTTACAACCCCATCTGCTGTCAGCAATCCATTTTATTTATCATTTCCTAGTGAGCTGCTTATTCCAGCGGTAATCCTTTCGACGCTTGCTACGATTATTGCGTCACAGGCCGTTATTTCAGGTGCGTACTCTATTACAAGGCAAGCCATACAGCTTGGGTTTCTTCCTAGGATGAGAATCCTTCATACCTCTGCAACAGAGTCTGGTCAGATCTATGTGCCAGCTGTTAACTGGGGATTGTTGGTTGCTGTCATACTCACGGTAATATTCTTCCAGAACTCATCTGCAATTGCAGCTGCCTATGGGATAGCCGTTACAGGGACGATGTTAATTACCTCAATACTGACCTATTTTGTCGTGCGAAATGTTTGGAAATATCCGCTATGGCTTGCGGCTGGTGCTACAAGTATATTCATTGCGCTGGATGTGATCTTGCTTGCTTCATGCTCAGTGAAGTTTTTCAAAGGTGGTTGGTTCCCAATTGCCCTTGCAGTAATCATGGTGGTCATCATGTGGACTTGGAAACAAGGAAGAGAGGCGCTTTTAAGCAGCATTCATAATGATGATCCTAAACTAGATGATTTCATCAAAAGTATTGCCGGCAGCCATATTGCCCGTGTTGAAAGAACGGCAGTATATCTCTCTGCTAATGTAGATAATGTGCCACAAGCGCTGATGCATAATCTAAAGCATAATCAGGTGCTACATCAAACAAATTTAATTATTACAGTAGAATTTACAGAAGAGCCTAATGTAGCAATGGAACAAAGGTTTGATATAAAAGCATTAGAGGCTGGTTTTTGGCAAATTAAACTATATTTTGGGTTTATGGATACACCCGATGTACCAAAAGCATTACTGGGTATTTACATTCCTAATGTATCGATTGATGCATTCACAACGTCTTATTTTCTTAGTCGCGAAACAATTATTTCTGGGCACGGTGGGGCGATGGCAAAATGGCGTGACGATCTTTTTGTGTTCATGTCTCGCAACTCAGGAAGTGCAGTCGATTTTTTTAATATACCAAGTAATAGCGTGATTGAATTGGGATCAAGAGTGCATATTTAAGATTAAAAGTAAGTTTAATGATGGGATGTCAACATGAGTGATAAACAAGACGTTACAGAATCTGAAATTAGTTGCTTAGAAATGGTTCGCAATGGCAATTATCTGAATGTTGCGTCAGCTTGTAATGAAGTAGAAACGTTAGTAGCAAAAGGATATGTTTCTAAAGTCGCTTTAGTTGGCATGCCGCTGATGCAACGCCATTATGATTATGTGTTGTCAGTCCCAGGCTTGATTGTGTTGAGACAATATAAACCATAGTTTCGAATGGGTAGGCAACCTTTAAAAACAGTATTAAATTTCTTTGGATAATGATTGGTTAACTAAAGCTTAAAATTTGATTGGCCGTGACTTAATCGCAATGATTGCACCAGACATAATAATGATGCACATGCCAACCATACTTAGTGTATCTGGTACATGATTAAATACCAGCCAACCAAGTACGCCAGCCCATATCAGTTGTAAGTAATTCATTGGTGCAAGTAGTGAGGCTGGCGAGTGACGATAGGCTGCCGTATACAGAAAGTGGCCAATTCCTCCCGTCATGCCCATGCTAAGAAAGAGTAATGCCTCCCATAGGCTTGGTGTTGGGCCGTACCATGACCATGGCAGAAAAATACCGTATGCAACAGAGCCAATGAATGCTGAGTAAAACAGCATTGCTACGGTTAGTTCTGTTGTGACGAGAACGCGCGAGAGTAGTTGATAGACGACCAGTGCGCCTACAACAACAAATGCATAAATTGTCCCAGTGGTATCTAAGCCACTGTCTGGATGGACAATGAGTAAGACTCCCAAGAAACCAATCACAGCAGCAACCCAGCCAAACAAACGGATACGTTCGCCTAGAAAAAACCCCGCAAATAGCACGACTAGCATCGGACCAAGAAACACAATCGCAGTTGTTTCAGCCACAGGCATGCGTTGCAAGGCCAACCCCATAAATAGCGATGCTATTGCGAGTGAGGTACCGCGTACTATGACTAAGCCCGTGCGTTTTGTTTGGAGAAGTTTCATGCCCTGGCTAGGCGCTAATAACACAATCATCAGTATGCAGTGTGTGATGTAACGAATTGCAATCACCAGTAGCACGTTGTAATGCGTAACCAGATACTTGGTTGTGGTATCCATGCACGCAAAGAGAAAGAGCGCTGATACAAACAGAAGTACACCTTGAAAAGGGTGGCTGACTTTATTCATTAAGTATTTCTAGAAAGTTATATTTTTAATCAAGCATCTAATCGTAGCATATAGATTAAATGAGGCGTGTTGTTACTGTAACTAAAGCTAGTATTTGCTTAGCATCATGACTTTAGTCATTAAAACTAGCACAGCCTACAGAGACGATTACCTAAAAGATTCCCTAAGTTTTTTTAAATATATACGTAATTGATTTGGCTGTTATGAGTAATGATTATTCGCCCAAATATATATATTTACAGATTCAAAAAGATGCTAAATAGAAACTGATAGAGTCCGATTAAACCTGATTATTTTGAAGACTGTGCTAACGTACTTACAACCGAAAAGTAGTATGATTAAACTGCAATATTTTCAATTAATTTGGAGAACAAAAATGAAAAAAATATTAATAGCCATGTTGATGACGGCTTTTTGTTTTGCGGCAAATGCAGAAACTCAGCAAGATAAAATGAAAACCTGTAATGCAGATGCGGGCAAAAAAGAATTAAAAGGCGACGAGCGTAAAGCCTTTATGAAAGACTGTTTATCTGCCAAGCCAGCACCAGCGCTGACATCACAACAAGATAAGATGAAAACTTGTAATGCAGATGCTGGGAAAAAGGAATTAAAGGGTGATGAGCGTAAAGATTTTATGAAAACTTGCTTATCTGCCAAGCAAGAGCAACCAGCAGTCTCTCAGCAAGATAAGATGAAAACTTGTAACGCAGATGCGGGCAAAAAAGCGTTAAAAGGTGATGAACGTAAAGCCTTCATGAAAACATGTCTTTCATCAAAATAGTCGTGTAATAAGTGGTTAATTAACTGGCCTTGATGAAAAGGCTTATCCCAGAGAATAACTAAGAAGCGCTCTCAGGGGGCTATATTACTGAACCATTCAATTGTTGAGCGCAGTTCAATTAATCATTGAACTGTGCTCAATGGATGAGATTTTTTCGTTTTGGTAAATAGTCTGCTATAACAAAAAAAGCTGAAATTAAGGCAAAAATCCAACCTGTTTCCACATCTGCTGGGCTATTGCCTGCGGATGGTAGTTTGTTAATTGCAGCTAAAAATTTTGCTTGCAAGTCAGCTCTAACGTAATTTGCATTAATATCACTTACAACTTCTTTTAAATAATCTTCACGTAATGCGGATAGGTAGTATTCGTGAGGGTAACTAGCAATTGAGTCATCTCGTTTTCCTACAGAGTCTTCGTTCACTATTTGGCTTGGTTCTATTTTAGTTGCGTATTGTGACCAGTAACCAATGATCTCATCCTTACTATTAAACTTAGGGATTGGAGACGGCTCTTGTGAACCTATACCAGCTAATAACCAGCTACTACTTCCTTGCATAGGCTGTAGATCAATTTTAGTAATGGCGTTTAATGGTGCTGCTTCATCACCATCCGTTAAAAAGATGATTTTAGTTGGTTCAGGGAGTGTTAAAGAAACGCTACCTGCATCGATTAAGCCTAATCTGAGATGGCTACTTCCACGCCATGCCATACGCCATTCAAGGTGTTTTAATGTATCTTGAATCACTCCAAAGTTCTCACATATTTCAATAGGCACATAGAGTGGGACAACTTCAGCGTTAGCAAACAATGCGATGCTCACTTTGGTACCACATGGAAGTTCTTTAAGACTCATGCTGATTAATTGTAAAGCGTAGTTTAACCTGCTTATTGGTCGTTTATTCATATGCATGTCTTTAACATTCATGCTCTGTGTGATATCAATGACAAACATGTAATTATTAACATTAAGTGAAAGTGGTATTTTAGGATTGACCATAGCAATTGCTAAGCCAATCAGAGCTAACCATAAATATAATCCACGTTGAATAAAATATAAGTGCAAGTAACTCATACATGCATCATGCTTTACTCTGAGTGCTCAATAGCGTCATCAGTATTTTTCAAAACGGATCGTTAAGTTTTTTGGAATGTAGCGCGAAAGATAAATACAGATGCTTTGCCAAATCCATAGCTGGTGGTAAGGATGCTTGCAAATAAGTAGTACTTGAATATATCTGGGGGAGGTGAGGTTGGGCTATCTAATGATGGAAAAACTGCCATGAGAAAAAATAAACTAGAGTTAGTAAATGCTCCAATCACCATTGCCCAATTTACATGCCACGGTAAGGGCACCTTGGCTGCATATATCCCTAGTATTAAAGCTGTCATTAGCAAGAAGTCAATATGCGCCTGTAGTAAACGTGTGAACTTACCAACAAAAATATCTTGTAATGGATATACCCCAAAATTTAATCCAACCATGCACCATGCCAATATTAATGCCATGATTAACCACATTGCGGCACCGCGGATTAGTACAATATTGCCAGCATGTTTGTCGTTCTGATAGCCCATCAAGTTCTCCTAAGTCATCAATAGATTCAGTGTGAAGATTAATCAAATTGCATTGATCAAACTTGATTTGAATGGATGAAAAACTTGACTGTAACGGTGTTTTGAAAATTTACACCGCTTAAGTAATAAGGTTATGATGTTGAAGGGAGTGCACAATGGAGTAATTAAATGAGTCAGCCAGATTTAGATCTACAGCCTCTGGTTAATAGCCCAATTAGGTTGTCAACAGAAGATATTCCTGCATCCAATAGGCAAGCGTGGCTTAGCGAAGTTATTGGCCGGGAGTATGCCAATGTAAAAATCACGCCGCCTAAAAAAGGTACGCTGTTTAATGAAATGCTTATTTATCCTTGGCAGGATTTGCGGCTCTCTGTGATACATTCAAACAGCATCAACATAGAGCGATTGCCCAAAGAGCCCCATTACAACACCCAAGATAACTACTTTGGTGTTGTTTTGCTTTCAGGTAAATATTTACTGGAGCAAAATAATCGTGAAGTTTACCTACAGCCTGGTGAGATGACGATTTATGATGCAACACTTCCTCATCGCATTTATTGCCCCGAAAGTTTTTCTAAGCTCATCATATCGATTCCTCGCAAACAAATGCGAGAAAGGATGGCTGGCGTTGAGCATTGCACTGCATTAAAAATGAAATGTGATGTCGGCATAGGCGCAGTTACCTCACGTTATATTCAAGGGGTTGCGGCAGAGGCGAGTTGTATGCCATCAGCGACATTTAGTGCGGCCTCTGATAGTGCTTTAGACTTATTTACTCTCGCTTTAAATAGTGTCATCCCACAGCACATACAGCTTTCCAGAAGTCGCTCATTATCGTTATATCGAGTTAAAGATTTCGTAAAACGTAACTTATCGAATCCAGCACTTGATAGTGTCTGTATTGTTCAAGGTACAGGATTGTCTGAGCGATACATTAATGAGTTGTTTCATGATGAAGATACATCATTAATGCGTTATGTTTGGAAGCTGAGGTTAATGAATTGCTATCGAGATTTGGCTAATCCTAATTTTGTTACTAAACAAGTTTCTGAGATTGCATTAAGTTGGGGATTTAATGATTTTTCTCATTTTAGTCGTGCGTTCAAGCAGCAGTATGGCGTCACACCAAGAAGTGTGAAAGTGCTTAATTAGTCAATATAAAAATATAATACTTTATATTAAACAATAATATATTTATTTTTATTAAAGTGTTTAATTAATATTTTATTGTGGAAATGGTCACTATATATTGATTAATAGTTAAGCATGCTGAATTCAGCAGTGTTTATTATTGATGAGCGATTTTATTGGTATTGCCTAAGTTACTTTTGATATTGATATAAAAAAACGACCGCATATGCAGTCGTTTTTAGCAAGACTTTTTCAGTGGGTCAAGCCAAACTAGGAAGAAAGACGAGGGTTTCGTCTTACACTAGCTGTTAGGCTTGCTGAAGTTAACTACTAGTTAACTTTGTCTTTAAGTGTTTTGCCTGCTTTAAACACAGGGGCATTACGTGCAGCGATTTCAATCGCTGCGCCTGTAGAAGGATTGCGACCTGTACGAGCAGCTTTTTTAGTAACTTGGAATGTACCAAAACCTACAAGGGCAACATTGTCACCAGCTTTCAATGTGTCACCAACAGTGCTAATGATTGCATCTAGTACACGGTTTGCATCAGCTTGTGTTACACCAGCTTCTGCAGCTACTTTTGCTACTAATTCAGATTTGTTCATGTGAATATCCTAAATATGGTTAAGAAATTATCCCCAGCCCTTATTTGGCAAGGGATAGGAGGGAATACATCGTAGCACTAATTTATATTAGTCGGCTAATTGCTTTGTAAAAAAAGATGAAAAAATAATGAAAAATTGAAGTTTTATCACGATATTGCTACTTTCTGTGCAGGACTCTCAATTGAAAGTCACGAATTTAGTGCAATTATTACTCTTGCTTACTCTAAATCCCAGTATGGTTCAGTGCCGAAGCGTTCGATTAAAAAGTCTATCAGGACGCGAATTTTTAATGGCAAGTTTCGCTTTGGCAGATACAGTGCATATACGTGTTGATGCACTGGAATATATTCTGACAACACAGATTTTAAACGTTTGGCTTGAATGTCTTTACCAATAATAAACGTTGGTAGTAATGCTAAACCAAATCCGCCTAACACGACTTGCGATAAAGCTTCGTCATCATTGATACGTAATCTACCCGATACCGGCACAGAAACTTCACCCCCTGGTCCATTAAAGCGCCATAAGCCCTTATCTCCAGAGTGAATGTAATCCAGGCAGTTGTGGTTAACGAGGTCCTGTGGAAGAAGCGGGGTGCCAAACTCTTCAAAATAATCAGGCGTAGCACATAATTTACGTCTTATCGGCGCTAGCTTTCTTGCAACCAATGCTTGTGGCAAGTCACGAGTAACACTGATGACAACGTCATAACCCTCCTCGGTTAAATCAACCACCCGGTCAGTTATCGTCATATCAATATCAAGCTCTGGATAATGGCGCAGAAAATCACCTATCGCTGGCGCAATATGTAGCGTTCCGAATGCAACTGATGCTGCCACCTTAAGCACTCCGCGTGGTTGTGCGTTCAGGCTATCAATCATCTTATGGGCTTGATCTGCTTCGTAGCTAATGCGTGTGCAATAGTCAAAAAAAGCTGTGCCTACTTCAGTTAAGCTTAGGTGCCGGGTGCTTCGGTTAAGCAAACTGGCCCCAAGCGATTGTTCTAGTTTTGAAACCGCTTTACTCACGGATGATCGTGAAACGCCAAGCTTTCTAGCTGCAGCTGAAAAGCTTTGTTCGTTCACGACATGGGCAAAAGTAATCATCAGATTTAAATCATACATAGTGTCATTGTAGCGCTAAGGGAAACAATTATGTTCAATTGTATGGACTAATTTAATTGATACGTAAAGATTAATATTGAGCCTTGCCAATAGATGTGGCGTATTAATTTTGTATGGTATGGATATCACGATGGAACTAGAAAATTTAATCATTTCAGATAAGGATTTTGTTCGATTATCTAAGCTAGATAATCACGGATTGTTGAGCTACGAGTTAAGCAGGGCAGTTGTTGTGCCAGAAGACCAAGTGCCGCCAAATGTCGTAAGAATGAACACCCGAGTGGTCTATTTGGATGAAAGTAACGGCATTAGTCGAGAGGTGGAGTTAGTGTTTCCAGAAGACGTCGATTTGGATGTCGGGAAAATCTCAGTGCTGTCACCAGTGGGATCAGCGCTGCTTGGGCTTGAGGAGGGGCAAACGATTGATTGGTCATTCCCTAACGATCCTTCTCGACGCCTGAGAGTCATGAGTGTTGCTAAAGCAAATACATAGGAGAATAAAATCATGAACAAAACATTAGATAATGCAGCAATATTTGTCACAACTTACGTTGTTTTTATGTTGCCGACTTATGTTTTGCCGTACTTACGGACGAGTCCAGCTTCCCTTTATAGTGTAGATGATGCTGTTGCTAATGTGTTTAGTTTTACGTTTTTTATCCATTTAGCTTCAATGATTTTGCTGTGTTGGGTATGTTTAGTAAGGGGAGCAATGGTAGGTAAAAACTGGTTGTTCTTATTACCGGTGGTTGCGTTTGCTTTTGAGTTTATTTCAAAACTGAGTGTTATCCCATTTATTCCAACGATGTATCACATATTGGCAATCATCGTTGGAGCGACTTCGGCTAATATTTCAGTGTCAGACAAATTATCCAGCTACAGTAATGATTGAAGTTAAATGATTTAAGCTAGTAGATGACATCTTTGTTTAAGCGTTGCTCAATTTTAAAATCAAATCGAGCAACGCTTAAGATTATTCAGTGTGATATGAAACTCTGTATTGCATGATGCCTAGTTTTTATTAGGCAGATGCGTACATACTTTTCAGCTTAGTCTCGAACTCAGGTACAGGCAAGGGTTGGCTAAACAAATAGCCCTGACAGAGGTTACATTTATGTTTCTCTAAAAATGCACGCTGACTCTCTAATTCAACGCCTTCAGCTATTACTTCTATTCCTAAGTTGTTTGCCATACCAATAATGGTTTGTACTACAACAGCATCTCTTTCATTCATACTCATATTACGTATAAAAGATTGATCTATTTTTAACTGATCTAGCGGTAATTTTGTTAAGTAAGACAATGACGAGAATCCAGTCCCAAAGTCATCCATTGAAAAGCGCACACCGACGTCCCTGAGCGCATGCATTTTAATAATCGCTTCTTCAACGTTATCTAGTACTAGGCTTTCAGTAAGTTCTAATTTAAGTTGGCTAGTTTTAATTTGATGGCGGGTTAACATTTCGCTTACTTGATAAACGAAATTAGGGTCATGAAATTGGCATGCGCTGACATTGACTGCTATTTGTAAATCGCGTGTCATGGGGTCATCTTCCCATGATTTAATCTGTTTACATGCAGCCTCCATTACCCATTGTCCAATTGGGATAATTAGACCAGTTTCTTCGGTTAATGGAATAAATTGCAAAGGGGGCACTAATCCTTTTTGAGGGTGTTGCCAGCGAATTAGCGCTTCTGCACCGTGGACCTTCCCTGTGTGATCTACTTGCATCTGATAGTAGAGTCTAAATTGATTTTCTTTAATCGCTAACCGTAAATCGTTTTCTAATGCTGTCCGTGCTTCTAATGCCGCCTGCATGGTCGGATCGTAAAAGCGCAATGTGTTCCGCCCGGCATTTTTTGCTTGGTACATAGCGATATCAGCCCGTTTCAGTAACTCATCTACTGTAATGGCTTGGTTGCAAAATAAGCAAATGCCAATGCTGGCGGAAGTGTGATGTAGATAACTGTCGAGATAATAGGGTAGATTAATCACTGAAATAATTTTGGCGGAGACTGTTTCCGCTTGGATCGCTGCTTGAGATGGGTCTTCACTGAGATCTTGTAAGATGACAACAAACTCATCACCACCTAATCTAGCAAGCGTGTCACCTTCGCGCATACAGGTTTGTAGGCGTTTAGCGACTTCTATAAGAAGCAAGTCACCAACACTATGACCTTTAGTGTCGTTCAGTGTTTTAAAATGGTCTAAGTCGATAAATAGCAATGCGCCATGATTTTGATGTCTAGCACTTACTGCCAAAGTATGTTGCAGGCGGTCTATTAAGAGTAATCTATTAGGCAAATTGGTGAGCAGGTCGTAGTAGGCTAGATGCTGAATTTTGTCTTCGGCTTCTTTTCTTCTGGCAATATCTTGCTGCAAAAATTGATTTGCTTCTTCTAATTGTAGTGTTTTTTCTTCAAGCTTACGTATCAGTATGACGCTGTAGTCTTTAAGTGTGTCGCTATCATCCCCATTGCTTGAGCTTATTTCATCAGGAACAGCAACCGCACCTTTAGATAGCACTTCACGAAAGCGGGCAATAAAATCTTCAGGCTCGGAAGGTTTTAAAATAAAGGCATCAGCGCCAAGATTAAGGGCCAGTTTTTCATCCTCAGGCTCTGTATAGGTTGCGGTGTAAACAATGAACGGAATAGATTTAAGCCTTGCATCGCTTTTCCAGTGGCGCAATAAAGTATAGCCATCCATCACCGGCATGAGTAAGTCGGAGACGATAAGTTGAGGAGGATGTTGACGAGCTTTCGTTAAGGCCTCCGCGCCGTGCCGCGCAGACTCGACAAGGTAGCCGTTACCAGTTAAAAGTGCTTGCAGGTAATAGAGGTTTTCTTCCTTGTCATCAACAATTAAAACATGCGTCATAAATCTCCCTGGCTCGCTCATCAAGACCGTAGGTAAGTTGAAATTTCTGCAACAAAAGATTCTGGATTAATCGGCTTTTCAATATAACCAGTACAGCCTGCCGCAAGGCATTTTTCACGGTCGCCAACCATTGCGTATGAAGTGACAGCAATAATGGGAATAGGTTTCAGTGAATCTACTTCTCTTAACGCTTTAGCCACCGCATAACCATCCATCATAGGTAGTTGAATATCAAGGAGAATTAAGTCGGGTATTAGTTTTTTTGCTGTATCGATTCCTATGACACCATCCTGCGCTGCAACTACATTAAAACCATGTGTTTCTAAAAGAAATGTAGTCAAATAACTATTTTGTTCATTATCTTCGATGAGCAGGATGGTTTTTTTCATGATTTGATAGCACCTTGTAAAGGTAATAGAACGATAAACTCACTGCCTTTTGACCACTCACTCACTGCAAAAATTTGTCCGCCCATTAGTTCCAAAAGGCGCCTACAAATTGCCAATCCCAATCCTGTGCCATCATGCGTGCGTGAAAGACCGCTATCTATTTGACGAAATGGCTGAAATAGCAAATCTAAATCTTCAGGTTTTATGCCGATACCTGTGTCAGCGATGCTGAGTTTTAAAAACGGTGTAGGCGGGGCATTAAACGAAGGTTTGAAATCGTTTAGCAACTCTGCGGTGACCGTCACGCTTCCTTCTTCAGTAAACTTGATTGCGTTATTGATTAGGTTGATTAATATCTGCTCCATACGTCTGCGGTCACTGTTAATGTGGCTTAAATCGTTACTGATGGATGTGTAAAGTTGTAATCCCTTTTTTTCTATGGCTGGTCTTAGTCCATTGACGACTCGATCAATCAAAGCAACCAAATCAAATCTTTCAGCACTTACTTCCAATTGGCCAGCTTCTATTTTGGAAATATCAAGGACATCGTTAATTAGTTCTAGCAAGTGTTTTGCACTACCTCTTACCATGCCGAGCTGTTTAGATTGTTCGGTATTTAATGGACCAGCCATCCCCTGTAAAATGATGCCTGTAAACCCGATAATAGAGTTCAATGGAGTTCTAAGTTCATGTGACATGGTGGCCAAAAAAGCTGATTTTATTTTATCAGCAGATTCAGCTCTCACTAGCGCCTTTTGTAGTTCTTCTGTTCTCTCTATTACTCGTTTTTCTAGGGTGGCGTTTAATTCTCTAATCTCTTTTTCAGCCGTTAATCTCTCTGTGATATCGTTCCCAATACTCAGAATCTCCAGTACTTGGCCATGGGGGTCAAGCACCACTTTATTTGTCCACGATATCCATACACTTTCACCATTTCTTCGTATATTTTCATTCACATTCTGTTCAAACACCTTGGTATCTAAACAGATCTGCTGCATTAGGTTTTGAAGGTCTCTGCCGGCGCTGTCTGTGGATGGTACAATCGTGCCAATCACGTGTTGGCCAATGATTTCATCAAATGAGTATCCGAAAAACTGCAGACCGAATGAGTTCAGAAATGTAATGTAGCCCAGTGCGTTCCAGCGCAGGATAATACTGTTGGCCGACTCAACAAGCTCACCGTATTTTTGCTCACTTTCATCTAATTTAGATTCAGCATTTTTACGTTCGCTGATATCAATCCCCATGCCGACTAGACAGTCTGTACCTTTAAAATTAACGTTTCTGCCTGTAAATAAATAAGGCGTCTTCGTTCCGTCTTTAGAGAGTAGGTTAGCCTCAATAAAGGCTTGGCCATGCTTGAATACTTCCGAAATTTTTTCAGCAAGCGCGGATTTTTCTTCATTGGCAAAAAAGTCCAATGGGTGCATTTTTGCAATTTCTTTGTTTGAATAACCAGAAACCGTTTGGAAGTTGTTATTCCAACGTAGAAACCTCCCTTCATGATTATAAAAATAGAGAATCCCTGGCATGCTTTCTATCATCATGTCTGAAAATAGTGATTCATTTTCAGCGATGCTTTCTGCTTCCTTTCGTTTCTCTTCACGCTCTAGATTTTCTAAAGAAAAAGAAATGTTGCCAGTAGCCTCAGTTAGTAATGCAATTTCTTTATCATGAAAAAACATGGCTTGATCTGTATAAACGCTTAGCGTGCCACCGATTTTGTCTTTTAATTGAATTGGAAAGACTGCCGATGCTCGGAAGCCAAGATGTACCAATTCGTCTCGCCATGAGTCAGTGATCGACTCATCGAGCATATCGTTAAAAATATAGGGCTCGCCAGATAGAAATGCAGCGTTAGTTAAGCCCGATTCTTCATGGCTATCGTCAGAGTAGATTTTAATATTTTTCAGGTGATTGTTTTTGTCACCACAAGATGCCACTGGAATCAGTTGATTGGTTTCATCGTCATTCCAGCCAATCCAAGCCATATGAAAGCCACCTTCATCTACAAGAATTTGGCATACCTTTTTGAATAAATCTTCTCGGGTAGGGAGCCAAATGATGGCTCGATTGATTTTGGTTAAAGCTGCATAAAGACGAGAAAGTTGAGAAATTTCGCGTTGCTGCTCTTTGAGTACTGTGATGTCACGTATCACACCAAGCAGATTGCCATCAGGCATTGTGGTAGCGATAATTTCAGCACTAAATACCGAACCATCTTTGCGCTTTAATTGCCACTCGCGCATATAGTCAGAGTCCGCTTTAATAGCATCTAATGCTGGTTGAATATATTGCACTTCAGTTTGTACAATAATATCTGATGCGTGCATGCCGACCAGTTCGTCCCGCGTATAGCCTAACATCTTGCAAATACTGGGATTGGCATCCAGATAGTGGCTCTGAGAATTAGCAATAAGTATTCCGTCGGGCGCGTACTCAAATAGCGCTCGATACCTCGCTTCACCAGTTTGACGCTCCGCATCTTCCCCTGCGTCATTGGTTGATTGATTCTTAACACTAAGTTTTGTCAAGATAGCTCATTCTGTAGGATTTTTTTGTTCTTCAATTTTATAATTGTTAAGAAAATAATCTTGCGTACGATTAGTAATCTACTCTCAATTTTATTGAAGCGGAATATGAAAATTGAAATAAATCGTTTAATTGCATGCAATTAGCTGACATTAGTTCAGTCATTTAGTAAATTGAAACGCAATAAAACTATTGGGCGAACCATCGCAGATAAACTTGCTCCAAAACATGAGTGCTAAAAATTAAATTGATGAATTGCACTGATATTGTGCAATATTAACTAAAGATACATTTGGCACATTTTTGGTGCTTTATGTATACTGTAATTGGCTGAATAAAATAATGTTTTTGAAATTTGAGTGTAATCAAGGCTATCTTGCCTATAACTTTTGGTGCTTTAAGAAAGAAAGTTTTTCTGTTCTTAATTGCTGAGGCTTATTATTACCACTAATCTAAATTACAGAAAGCAGATTTTACTGCCGCCGATAGTTGCGTCAATCATCCTGTTGATTGCAATGTCGTGGGTGTTTTTTAGTGCACAAACTTTGATGGCACTCACTAATCGTAAAGTGGAAATTTCAGATACACGTTACGAAATAGTGAAACTGATGAACACCATTGTAGACTCTGAGACTGGGCTAAGAGGCTATCTATTGACAGGTAGTGTGCAATTTCTTGAGCCGTACAAGCGCTCCGCTAAAGAAACCTCCTTACTGTTTTCCAACATAAAAAGTCGTGAAGAAGATTTCATTCGCTTCAAACCTTCGCTGATTGCGCTCGATAAGCTGATTCAAGAAAAATCCAACATTATTAAATCCACACTTAGAATTCAGCTCACTGCTGGTTCATACTCTCCGCATCTAACGCTTTCAGCCGATGCCAGTAAAACGCTGATGGATAAAATTGGTGTAGAAATTAATCAGTTAGACAAGATTATGCAGGAAGAGGCAGAGTTGGTTGATGTGAAGCTAAGTCTCACTATTAACCGCTTGAAGTTAGGCTCATTAATCGTTGTTATTCTAATAATTACTATATTGTTGATCAACTATAAAAGAACAATTTGGCTATTTGAACATGCATCGTCAAGCCAAGAACTGGCTGAAGAGTTTGGTTATCTTGCGATGCATGATGCATTAACGCATTTACCTAACAGACGGAATTTTGAGCAGTATCTTAAAAAATCAATTTCACAGGCAAACCGACATTGGCAAAAAGTTGGCTTGTTATATATGGATCTTGATGGGTTTAAGTTAATTAATGACCAATATGGGCATGACGTTGGGGATGATGCTTTGATTGGATCTGTTGCTAAAATTAACGAAGTGCTGCGTGACTCTGATTTTCTTGCAAGAATAGGCGGGGACGAATTTGCACTTGTTGTGCATAATTTTAATGACCCCAAAGAGCTGTTAGTGTTGGCTAATCGAATTATTCAGGCACTTAAAATACCAGTGATGACGATTGAAGAAAATGATGTATTGATGGGTATTAGTATTGGTATTGCTATATACCCTGATCAAGTTAAAAATGTTAAAGAGTTAATTACGGCTGCAGATGAAGCTATGTATAAAGCAAAGGCGACGGGTAAGAATCAGGCTGTGTTTCATGCTTAACTGCAACCAGCTTAACCCATACATTATTAACGTTTGATTAAGTACTCTCCCATTTATTAGGGATAAACGTCATGATATGACTAACAAACGCCTTTACTTTCAGTGTCATTGCATGATGGTCGCGAAAGCAGGCATAAAACTCTAATGGTTCGTTATCCGAACGAACAGTAGCGGTGTCTGCTATTTCTTGTTCAAATAACGCAACTAGCTTTCCATCTTTGATGAGCGGGTTTGCAATAAATGCGGAAAGCCTTGTGATGCCTGCGCCTGCAATTGCTAACTCTGCTAGTGAGTTGATGTCGTTACTGATGATGCTTGGTTTAATGTCTGCTTCAAATCGCAATTCATCACGTAAAAATCCCCAACTTAACAACCGCCCGTTGGTTGGCATACGGAACATTAAACAGTCATGAAGTTGTAAGTCTTCAGGAGTGTGTGGCTGGCCTTTACGTGCAATGTAAGTGGGGGACGCGCAAAATAAAACAGGAACAGTAGCGATTTTTCTCGCGACTAAGCCAAGTTCCAATTGTTGTTTAAATCGAATACTGATGTCGATATCTTCTTTGACATGGTCAATATTTTGATCTGTGAGTATTAATTCAATAGATAGTTTTGGATATAGCGCAGTAAATGACGGAATGATAGAAGATAGTACGTGCCGACCAAATGCTGCTGATGATGCTATTCTTAGTTTACCTTGAGGTTCGCCATGAAACTCTGTTACTAGAGATTTTGCATTTTCAATATCACTCACGACATGGCGCACTTTTGCATAGTAAATTTCACCTGCTTCGGTGAGTGCTAAGCTGCGTGTTGTGCGCGTAAGTAAGCGCGCGTTTAATGATGTCTCAAGCCTTTGAATGTTCTGGCTTGCTGCCGCTGGAGTGATGCCTTGCATACGAGCACCAGCGGCGATACTGCCACCTTCAATGGCTTTAACAAAACTTTCAATGCTTCTTAAAGTGTCCATAATAGCTATCGAATTAAACTAATTATTCGATAGTTTATCTTGATACTGGCGTTAGCGTTAGTCTACTATCACTTTATTTACTTAGTGTATAAAGTAGCACGATGATTCTCTACTTTGGAAGTATGTAATGAATATAAAAATACCTAAACGTCATTCCCATGTCGTATTTGCATTTTTTATGGCTGGCATCATGGCGATTTTGATGTCTGCAATCATCGTTGCCGTTACTAGTGGCATTGACATTGGCTATTTAAAGCGAGTAATTCATGCATATACGCTAGCAATGCCTTCCGCATTTATTTGCGTACTTTTTGTCAGGCCTATCGTGGTTAAATTAGTTTCGTTAGTGATTGCTGCTGATTAATTAGCAATTGTATGTTTGACGCGCCAAGGCACTTTAGGTGTCAATATTATTTAAAAGCTTAATTCCTTTAAGATGAGCAGCACAGGTGTTCTTAATAATGTTAACTAAATCGATAGTGTAGGGTAGCGTGATTATTTCTGCTGAGCCTGTAGCATGTAGTTCTGACCATAGCCCCTTTTTTCCTATTGATTTTGCAATCACATATTCATGGTCGACATAATTTTGGATGCCCCAGCTTGGTAGCGCAGCTATTCCTCTGCGACTAGCAACCAGTTGCATAATCGCAATGGTTAGCTCAGCGGTGCGTCTTCCAAAGTTGATATTAGCTGGTTTGAGCACATGACGAATGATGTCGATTCGTTCTTCAGGTACTGGGTAAGTAATCAAGGTTTCGTTGGTAAAGTCTTCCGCTACAAATCTAGCTTTCTTATGTTTGCTATGATTAGGAGGAATAACCGCCATAATTTCAAACTTAAATAGTGGCTGGTGGGCCAGCGTACCTATTTTTTCTGGTAAGCCACCAATTACTAAGTCAGCTTTTCCCTCATGCAATAAATGCCAGGGGTCGCTGTGAAACCCTGCGACTAAATCAATTTCCACCTCTGGCCAAGCTCTTCTAAAAACATCCATTACTGGCGTTAGCCAATCGAAGCAAGTGTGGCACTCTAGTACGATTCTTAGTTCACCAGACTGGTTGCTTTTTAGACGGACTAAATCGCGTTCCGATTTGTCGATGAGCGGTAATAGTTCGTTGGCTAAATCTAACAATCGCTGCCCAGCAGGTGTGAAACGAAGGCCGTGAGCACCCCGCTTGAATAGTGTAATTTCATAATGCATTTCTAATGCGCGAATTTGGTGAGATAGCGCTGACTGTGTCAAAAATACGCGCTCAGCCGCAAGGCCAAGCTTACCTGTTTCTGCGATGGCTTTCAGTGATTTTAAGTGACGAATTTCTAGCATGATCTTTTAATATCTGGCTTTGATATGAATTTAATTCAAATTTATCATAAAAACTTTCGCTTTATTAAATTATTTTCGCAGCACAAAATGCACAACTTGCTTTTCGATGAGAATGAAAAATGAAAGAAAATAAAATTAAGAGCCATATTCTAGGATACCCTCGGATAGGTGATAAACGTGAATTAAAGTTCGCACAAGAGTCATTTTGGCGTGGTGAGTCTTCACCAGATGATCTGCAAACAACAGCACGAAAATTACGTGTTGAAAATTGGAAAAAACAACAAAGTGCTGGTTTGAGCTTTATCACAAGTAACGACTTCTCGCTTTATGACCATGTGCTTGATCACAGCGTGTTGTTTGGTGCATCACCTAGCCGTTTTAGTAAGCTTCCTTTTGGTGCAAAAAACGTATCTGCTGAAACTGCCTATTTTGCAATGGCACGCGGCAATATTGAGCAACCAGCGATGGAAATGACTAAATGGTTGGATACTAACTATCACTATATTGTCCCTGAGCTTAATGAAGACACAACATTTTTGATTAATGCACATGATTATTTAGTGCAGCTTGATGAAGCACAAAAGCTAGATAAACAAGTGAAGCCTGTGTTGTTAGGCCCTGTGAGCTTTTTGTATTTAAGTAAAGCACGCAACGTGAATAAGCTTGATTTATTAGATACGTTATCACAGCAATATGCACATCTGTTACAAGAGTTACGTGCTAGAAAAATAGAGTGGGTGCAGATTGACGAGCCAATTTTTGCGTTAGATTTAGAGGATATTTGGTTAAAAGCCTTTGAGCGTGCATATGCATGGTTTAGAGCTTCGCGCCCAAAATTGTTACTGACTACTTATTTTGGAAATGTGTCACGTTACCAAGCGTATATATCGACTTTGCCTGTCGATGGCATTCATATCGATTTGGCAAGAGCGCCGGAGCAACTTGCCCCTTGGGTGAATGCAATCCCTAGTCATTGGGTATTGTCCGCTGGTGTGATAGATGGCCGTAATATTTGGCGTAACGATTTAGACAAGACACTCGCTTTATTAGCGCCTTGGGTGCAGCGGCTTGGTGAGCGCTTGTGGGTGGCACCTAGCTGTTCATTGCTACATACGCCAGTGACCTTGGCGCATGAGGTAAGGCTTGATGCGGCGATTAAACCATGGCTGGCTTTTGCCGATGAAAAAATTGCTGAGTTAAGTATTATCGCTAAGGCTTTGAATCATGGGGTCGAGTCAGTAGCCAATGAATTGGCGCTATCACGTGCTGCTATCGCTACACGTCATCAATCTTCATTGGTACATTCTGCCAGTGTTAAAGCGCGTGTTGATTCGATTAATACAATAAATGAACACCGCGATAGTCATTTTTCTATAAGAAAAGTTGCACAAAAGGCACGTTTGAATTTACCGCTATTACCCACCACCACAATTGGTTCTTTCCCGCAAACGCGTGACATACGTGCAGCGCGTGCGGCACTTAAAAGGGGGGAGATAGCTTTAGTTGAATATGAGGTGGAAATTAGGTCGCATATCACACATGCTATTCGTGAGCAGGAGTCTTTAGACCTCGATGTGCTTGTTCATGGTGAGGCAGAGCGCAATGATATGGTGGAGTTCTTTGGCGAACAATTGTCTGGCTACGCATTTACTGAAAATGGCTGGGTACAAAGCTACGGTTCTCGTTGCGTGAAGCCGCCAGTGATTTATGGAGATGTTTATAGACCTAAACCGATGACAGTTGATTTAGCACGCTTTGCACAGTCGTTATCTGATCGACCTGTCAAAGGCATGCTCACTGGTCCAATTACAATGCTGCAATGGTCTTTTGTCCGTGATGATCAGCCACGTTCGACGACTGCTATGCAGTTAGCATTGGCGATACGTGACGAGGTGGATGATTTGCAAAAAGCTGGTATTGCTATTATTCAAATAGATGAGCCAGCATTACGTGAGGGCTTACCTTTGCAGAAGACTGTGTGGGAACATTATTTGGCTTGGGCAGTACGTGCATTTAAGCTGAGTGCCAGTGTGGCAAATGATAGTACGCAGATACACACTCACATGTGTTATGCCGAGTTTAACGACATTTTGCCAGCTATTGCTGCCATGGATGCTGATGTGATTACGATAGAAACGTCGAGATCAGCTATGGAGTTGCTAGATGCGTTTGGTGAGTTTGACTACCCCAATGAAATTGGCCCTGGTGTTTATGATATTCACTCACCACGTGTGCCTAGTGTCGATGCAATGAAAAATCTGATGTATCACGCGATTAGGGTGGTACCTGTTGAGCGACTTTGGATTAACCCAGATTGCGGACTTAAAACCCGTGGCTGGGATGAGACAAGGCAGGCGTTACAGAATATGGTCAATGTCGCAAAGTCATTAAGAAAGCAATTCAGCCTAACCACTGCACTCGATTCATAATATTTGCTAATAAATAATATCTTGTAAAACATATATATAGCTATTTACATTAAATATTTAGCTATATATTGTGTTTTTAAGTTGAAATAACAGGCCATATTGCGTTATAGTGAGCGAATACGGTTCTTAAATTTTAATCTTACATTTAAGATAATAGGGAATACGGTGCGCAATTTCTATCGTTGAAATTGCAATGCCGAAGCTGCCCCCGCAACTGTAATCAGCGAGTATTTTGTCTGATACGCCACTGCCTTTTAATTAAGGTGGGAAGGCTGACAAACTATATTGACCTGAAAGCCAGGAGACCTGCCGTAGACATTTTTTACATGGTTTAACTTTGAGTAGTTTGATTGTGTAAAAGTATTTTTATAACGTTTGAGGCGGGGTGTCCTCGGCAGATGGAGTGGTTTGTCTTTGCGCATTTACTCCGCCATGCTGGTTTTTATTTAAGCAAGTAGTCTTTTCTCAGCTTTCTGGAAATGATTTGCGCTGAATAAAAAGTGTCCTGCCCTTTGAAAAAAGGGAAATAAAAATGGATGATGCAGTTTCACATCTTATCAATACATCTAATAACAATGGCTCCAGTCATACTATTGGCTTAGGCTCTGATTCGTTACCTACACTGCAGGTCATTCGCCGTAATGGTGATGTCGTTGCCTATCACCTTGATAAAATCTCAATAGCCATTACCAAGGCATTTTTGGCGGTAGAGGGCAACCAAAGCGCAGCTTCACAGCGCGTGCGCGAGCAAGTCGCCATTTTGAGTCAGTTGGTGAACAACGCACTATTACGCAGATTGCCTGCTGGCGGAGCGATTCATATTGAAGATATTCAAGATCAGGTTGAGCTTGCCCTGATGCGTAATGGTAACCATGATGTTGCACGCGCTTATGTGCTATATCGTGAAAAGCGTAATGCTGAGCGTGCAGCTGATAAGCAAAATCACACTACACCAGCATCAAGCCACACACTCAATATTAATGTAAATGGCAAGCTTATCCCTTTAGATATCAATCTATTGAATTCGATGATAGCAGAGGCATGCCAAGACCTAGGTGCAGAAGTTAATCCTGATATTGTCGTCGAGCAAGCGGTGCGCGATCTGTATGACGGGATTCCATTTGATGAAGTCCGTAAAGCACTGATCTTATCAGCACGTAGCCTGATTGAAACTGAACCAGCTTACAATTATGTAACCGCACGACTCCAGTTAGATTTAATCCGTACCGAAGTGCTAGGTGAGAGTGTACGCCAAACGGAAATGAAAAGCCGTTATGTCGAGTATTTCCCGCGTTATATCAAAATGGGGGTAGAAGCTGGCTTGTTGGATGCTAAATTAGCACAGTTTGATTTAAGTAAATTAAGCGCAGTGTTTTTGGCAGAGCGTGACTTTCAGTTTGGCTATTTAGGTCTGCAAACTTTGTATGACCGCTATTTTTTACATATTGAAGAACGCCGTATTGAATTGCCACAAATATTCTTTATGCGTGTTGCGATGGGTTTAGCGATTAACGAGATTGACCGTGAAGACCGCGCAATTGAGTTCTATCACGTGCTATCCAGCTTTGATTTTATGAGCTCAACACCTACTTTGTTTAATAGTGGTACTTTGCATTCTCAATTGTCTTCTTGCTATTTAACTACGGTCAGTGATGACTTAGATGGCATTTATCAAGGCATCAAAGAAAATGCATTGCTACAGAAGTACGCAGGTGGTTTGGGTAACGATTGGACGCCAGTACGTTCTTTAGGCTCACGTATCAAAGGGACAAATGGTAAGAGCCAAGGCGTGATTCCCTTCTTGAAGGTAGTCAATGACACTGCTGTTGCGGTCAACCAAGGTGGCAAGCGTAAAGGGGCGGTGTGTGGATACTTAGAAACTTGGCATTTGGATATTGAAGAGTTTCTGGATTTACGCAAAAACACTGGCGATGACCGTCGCCGTACACATGATATGAACACCGCGCACTGGATCCCTGATTTATTCATGCGCCGTGTCACTGAAAATGGGGAGTGGACATTATTCTCGCCGTCAGACGTGCCAGACTTGCATGACAAATATGGCAAAGCGTTTGAAGCGGCTTATGTCGAATATGAGCGTCGTGCAGATAATGGTGAAATTAAGCTGTTTAAACGAATTCCTGCATTGCAAATGTGGCGCAAGATGCTTTCTATGTTGTTTGAAACTGGGCATCCTTGGATTACGTTTAAAGATCCATGCAACATTCGTTCACCACAGCAGCATGTAGGCGTGGTGCATAGTTCTAATCTTTGCACTGAAATTACGCTGAATACGTCAGATACGGAAATTGCCGTATGTAACTTAGGCTCTGTCAACTTATTGCAGCACCTGAAAGAGGTAGATGGACAGCTAGTATTAGACAACGACAAGTTACAGGCCACCATTAAAGTTGGCATGCGTATGCTGGATAACGTGGTTGATATTAACTTCTATGCAGTGGGTAAAGCACGAAATTCTAACTATCGCCATCGCCCTGTCGGCATGGGTATTATGGGTTTCCAAAACTGCCTGCATGCAATGCGTATCCCCTATGCAAGTAATGAAGCGGTCGAGTTTGCTGACCGTGCCATGGAAACCGTGTGTTACAACGCTTATTGGGCATCTACTGTGTTAGCAGAAGAACGCGGAGCATATTCGAGCTTTAAAGGTAGCTTGTGGGATCAAGGTATTCTGCCACTGGATACATTAGATTTACTATTGAATGAGCGCGGTGGCAATGTTGAAGTAGATAGAAGCCAAACTTTGGATTGGGATGCTTTGCGTAATCGCATTCAAACAGTAGGGATGCGTAACTCTAACTGCGTAGCGATTGCACCTACTGCGACTATCTCTAATATCGTCGGTGTTTCTGCCAGTATTGAGCCTGAATATCAAAACCTTTACGTTAAATCTAATCTTTCAGGTGAGTTTACGATTGTGAATGAGAAGTTGGTGATTGATCTTAAAAACCGTGGTTTGTGGGATGCTGTGATGGTCTCTGACTTGAAGTATTTTGATGGCTCACTCGCACCGATTGACCGTGTACCTGCAGACTTGAAGCAGCTTTATGCCACGGCATTTGATGTTGATCCAAGCTGGTTGATTGAAGCTGCAGCGCGTCGTCAGAAATGGATAGACCAAGCACAATCACTTAACCTGTATTTTGCTGTTCCATCAGGCAAGAAGCTCAATGATACCTACATGTTGGCTTGGCAGCGTGGCTTAAAAACGACGTACTATTTGCGCTCATTAGGAGCAACAGCAGCGGAGAAATCAACCGGTAGCGGCGGTGAGTTGAATGCGGTCGCATCGAGTGTCCCAGAACCAGCGCCGAAGATGTGCAGTATAGACAATCCCGAGTGCGAATCTTGCCAATAGTAAATTAAAAGTTCGAAACCCTTCATTCCCGCGAAAGCGGGAATCCATTTTAGGAACGATTTAATCGTATTAAATATATAAACGTTTAGCTTCTAAACTCAATTTAACCCTAACTTTTAAACCACTAGCCTATAGATTAAATACGCTGAATTATCAGTGAGATCGATGTGGTGGTGACTCAGTTAAGCCGTAAATTAGAAGCTGAAATATTAAGGAAAAAACATGCTTTCATTTGAAGATGAAGTTTACGAAGCACCAGTTTCACCAATGCTTGTGCCAGTGCCAACAACTCATACAGAAACTACAACACCGCTAGCCGCCAATCAACCTTCTATTTCAGGCCGTGTCAACGCCTCTGATAAACGTATGATTAACGGCCAAACCGACGTGAATCAACTGGTACCGTTTAAGTATCACTGGGCGTGGGATAAGTATTTAGCGGGTTGCGCCAACCACTGGATGCCGCAAGAAGTATCCATGAGCCGCGATATTGCACAGTGGAAAGATAGCACTGCACTCACGGATGATGAGCGCTTGATTGTGAAGCGTAACTTAGGTTTTTTTACCACTGCAGACTCACTTGCCGCAAATAACATCGTGTTGGGAACCTATCGGCACATCACGGCACCAGAGTGCCGCCAATACTTACTACGCCAAGGTTTTGAAGAGGCGATTCACACCCATGCCTATCAATACATCGTTGAAAGCCTAGGTTTAGACGAAGCAGAAGTCTTTAATGCTTACCAAGAGATACCGAGCATTAAAGCAAAAGATGACTTTTTGATACCTTTTATCAATACGCTAACAGACCCAGAGTTTAAAACGGGTACACCAGAAGCTGATCAGCAACTGTTGCGCTCACTCATCGTTTTCGCCTGCATTATGGAGGGGCTATTTTTCTATGTAGGTTTTGTGCAGATTCTAGCATTGGGCCGCCAAAACAAGATGCAAGGTGCGGCCGAGCAGTATCAATATATTCTGCGTGATGAATCGATGCATTGCAATTTTGGTATTGATGTTATCAATACCATTAAGCTAGAGAACCCACATTTATGGACGTCTGAATTTAGAGATGAGATTAAATCCTTAATGCAGCATGGGGTAGAGCTGGAGTATCACTATGCTGAAGCCACGATGCCTCGTGGTGTACTAGGGCTTAATTCAGCCATGTTTAAAGAATACCTACGCTTTATTGCTAATCGTCGTTGTCAGCAGATTGGTTTAGAGGCGCTTTATCCAGGCGCGAATAACCCATTCCCTTGGATGAGTGAAATGATGGACCTGAAGAAAGAGAAAAACTTTTTTGAGACACGGGTCACTGAGTATCAAACTGGTGGTGCATTAAGTTGGGATTAGTGTCTTAATACGTAGCTTAAGGTGCCATGTTCATCTCACTTTAACTCAGACATTAACCTTGGTGAGCTAATTTTAGTGAATTAATCTTAGTTCATGTGTGTGCATTTGAATGGGTACTTGATTTCACAGATGTGTCACTGGAGTGCTTAACACCTCTCAGTTGCTTGAGATGATGAACTTTATGTCCCGTCTAAGTTTAGGTTGATGTTTATTCGCCTATTTTAGAACGGGGCAGCTCTGTTGATTGCCTCTTTCGTGTAGGGTTAATCAAAAATTTTATAGATGATTGATGCATAAATAAAAAAATACATAAAAACAGGAACGTATCAGATTGACTAAGTGTCTTTTGTAAGAGATTAATTAAAACAGAGCGCTAAAATGAATAATAACCAAACGGTTGAAAAACAGCTGGAAGTTTTGAGTGAGAAGTTATCCCAAATTAATCACAATATGCTTAAAGTCTTTTGGATTGTTGCAATCTTTGCATTACTGTATTTTGGCCTAATGATTTATATGCTTTTTTTAAGATAAGTGAATCAGCTACTATGAATAAATTCGGTGTGTTATTTCTTTTGATGGCGAGCACGTCTTACGCCGAGCATATGCCAGCGCCCACAGATGAGTTTTTATACCAACTTAAACAATCATTAGTCAAAGTAGCCACTACCACTAAGTCTGGCGGTCACGGTTTTGGCACCGGTGTGGCAATCAGTAAAGATCATGTGGTGACCAATTGTCATGTGCTGACAAATGCAAATGGTATCAGCATTAGTAAATGGGGCGTGGAATATGCCCCCTTATCATTGCAGGCAGACTGGAAGCACGATTTATGTATTTTAAAGTTTGAGTGGGCAGATCTTAAGCCTGTTGCAATGTCTGACAACGATAGCCTGCAATACGAACAACCTGTGATTTCTATTTCAATGCCAACAGATTCTCCAGCACCTTATGTTGCATTGAGTAACATTAAAGCTTTATATCCGATGGATGATGCAGAGGTGGTCAGAACGGAAGCAGCATTTTCTATAGGAGCTAGTGGAAGCCCAATTTTTGACTATACAGGTAAACTGATTGGTATTAGTACGTTTAAAAGTCCTGGGCGTAAGGCTTATTACTACAATATGCCAGTGAAGTGGATTAAAGCGCTATTGACGCATGAGTCTACTGACTTAAATGCATTACACGATTTACCGTTTTGGGATGCCCCCGAAGATAAGCGTCCGTTTTTTATGCGTATTGTGATGCCATTTCAAAATAACCGATGGCTTGATGTACAAAAAGTAGCGATGGATTGGGTTGTCGATCAGCCAAAAAATGCAGAAGCGTGGTACTACTTAGGTGCATCATTCCAACATTTAGGAGATATGGCAAATGCCATACAAAACTACAAAAAGGCGCTTTCATTTCACCAGTTACACCCAGCAAGCCTAAGTGCGTTAGCTCTGATTGCTCAATCTCAGGGCGATTCAGTAGCACTCAGTAAGATTAAATCTCAAGTAAAAGGCATTAGCCATGAGGCGTTAGAGGGATTAAACGACATACTCAGTGCCAATCAATCACCTGTTAATCATTAATTGATATCATCAAAAGTAATGAAAAAATATTTTAAATATGGCTTGCTAGCAGTCTCGTTACTTTTAGTATTGTTTTATTGCTTAGTGGGTGGAAGTAAATTATCTCCCAGAAGCCAAACCAGCGAGATTTCTAGCAAATTAGTACATTCAATTAACAACTGTCAGGGGATAGCAGCCAAATCTGTATCCCATTTAAATGCGATTTTAGAATTTCAAAAGCTTGAGATTGAGGGGCGAAAAATGCACGTTTTTCAACAGTGTATGAATGACCAAGGCTATATGGAAAATCCTGAGTGGGTCAAGTTTGCTGAGCCCATTTCTCAAAAAGAGGCTGAAACTTCAGGTGTTTCATTGAATGAAGCATATGAAAAATTTAGGCGCACACAGATGGTGCTAATTAAGGTGCCTCATCATCACCCCTTGTATTGGAAGATATCTAGGGAAAGCAAATGACAATTGAATATAGGCAAATTACGTATTTATTCGGTTGATAGTTTGTTTCTACCTGTGTGGATTCATCACACAGGTACGTTAAGCATTTGAATATGACGAATGATATTCTCTTCCCCCAGTTTTTGCGTAATACCGGCGCGTTGCATTTTTTCTAAGATATTAGGTCTTACCTGACAAAGTATCAGGCGAGTATGGTTAAGTTCGCATTTCTTCATGAGGTCCCAAAAGGTTTGCAGGCCAGTCGCATCAATAATCGGCACATTATCCATACGCAATACCAAGATATCTGCATGTGTATGTGCGGTTTCTAGCGCAGTCATTAAGCGCTCTGTTACACCAAAGAAAAAAGGGCCTTCCATGGTGAAGATAGCCACGTTATTTGGCAATATTAGGCTTTTATTGCTAGTTTCCTGAATCAGTTCTTCAATACTCTGCTGTTTGATGCTGACCGCTTCGCTCATACGTTTCATAAACAAAAGTGCGGCCAACATTACCCCAATATTTACTGCAAGCACTAAGTCAGTCAATATAGTCAGTAGAAAAGTAATGATAAGCACTACCACATCTGCTTTAGGTGCGGTGCGTACCATGTGTGAGAAACGGTGCATTTCACTCATGTTATAAGCGACAATAAATAATATTGCAGATAACGTACACAATGGAATGTGTGCTGCCAAAGGTGCAAACACCAGCACAATGACGATTAAGGTGATGGTGTGAACAATACCAGCCAATGGCCCTGTAGCGCCGTTTCGGATGTTGGTTGCCGTTCGAGCAATGGCGCCAGTAGAAGCAAAACCGCCAAACAAAGGTGAGAAAATGTTGGCAACCCCTTGACCAATAAGCTCTTGGTTTGAATCATGTTTAGTATTGGTCATGCTATCAGCTACGACAGCAGAAAGTAGTGATTCAATTGCGCCAAGTAAGGCAATGGTAAAAGCTGGGCCAATGAGTTGCAACACTTGTGAAAAGCGAATTGGTAAAAATTCAAACTCAGGTAAGCTTTGCGGTATGCCACCAAATGCCGAGCCAATGGTGGCTACCCCTTTAAAGTTAAAACTTGCCTGAATAGCTGTTACCACAACCATGGCTATTAAAGGAGAGGGGATGCGTTTAAATACTCTGGGGGAGTAAATCACTATTAGCAAGGTTAATAGCGCTAGTAATGTCGTTTGAAGATGCACGCTAGGAAATGCTACTATTAAATCCCATACTTTGTCATGAAAATGCGCTGCGCCTAACGTTGGGTTTAAGCCAAAAAAGTCTTTCCATTGACCTACCCAGATAATAATAGCGATACCGCTAGTAAAGCCGACAATCACAGGGTCTGGAACATATTTGATTACCGCGCCAAACCGCACCAACCCCATCATCAGCAATATAAATCCAGCCATGAGCGTGGCCATTTGTAAGCCAGCAATCCCATATTCTGCGGTAATACCAGCAAGGATGACGATAAAAGCCCCTGTAGGCCCTGAGATTTGTAAACGGCTACCACCCAGTAGTGAGCTGATGCCGCCAGCGACTATCGCTGTATAGATACCTTGTTCAGGTTTTGCGCCAGAGGCAATGGCAAATGCCATGGCTAGGGGGAGCGCCACAATCCCCACAATGATGCCAGCCAGTATATTATTAGCCCAATGTGGTTTTTTAAATAAACCAGCGCGTTTGGCTTCTAGGTAGGCGATCATTTTTTATGAGAGGCTTATGGGTAATGGTAATTAATAGTAGCACGCTGTATAGGGTTATTTCAAATGGCCAAGCGTATCAATCATCTTAATTAAATAATAGATTATTGATGCTTTTGCATGATTCACTCAAGCAGATGGGCGCGGCATGATAAAATTTGCGTCTATGAATGTGAGTAAACCTGATAATTTAATTCCTGCTAACTTTGATCAAGCGCTACAAAGCTGCATGCTGGTAGATCGGCATGCTTTGCGGCGTAAAGTGCAGGAGATCAAAGTATTGCAAAAAGTGACGGATGAAAAGTCCTTAGCAAGAGCGCAACGTATGGTGAATGAAGTAGTGCAAAAGATGCATGCTTCACAGCAAAAGTATCAACAACGCCTAACACATTTACCCAAGCCGGAATATCCACCAGAACTGCCAGTCAGCGGTAAACGAGATGAAATCTCCAAAGCCATTAGCAAGCACCAAGTAGTGATTGTGTGTGGTGAAACTGGCTCTGGTAAAACAACGCAGTTACCTAAAATTTGTTTAGAACTTGGCCGCGGTGTCTCAGGGTTGATTGGGCATACGCAACCAAGGCGTATTGCGGCAAGGTCGGTTGCCAGCCGGATTGCACAAGAGCTGAAAACGCCGTTAGGTGAGGCTGTTGGTTATAAGGTGCGGTTCAACGATAAATTGTCAGAGTCCAGCTATGTTAAATTGATGACAGATGGTATTTTGCTCGCAGAAACGCAAGGCGATAAGTTTCTCAATGCTTATGACACGATTATTATTGATGAGGCGCATGAACGTAGTCTGAATATCGATTTTCTACTTGGTTATCTCAAGCAACTTTTACCCAAGCGCCCAGATCTGAAAATCATCGTCACTTCAGCCACCATTGATGCAGATAGATTCTCACAACATTTCAACGGCGCACCTGTGATAGAGGTGTCAGGCCGTACTTTCCCTGTAGAGATTCGCTATCGTCCGCTAGGTGCCGCAGGTTTCCGTGCTAAGGAAATTGCCGAGGCAGAAAATGCTCAGTTTGATTTAGATGATGACACCATCTTTGGTATTGCACGCAAAGCCAAAACAGAAGCGCGCTGGCTAGAAGAAGATGACGAAGAAGAGGCGATTGAAGAGGCAATTTTAGATGCTGCCGATGATTTACTACGTCAAGGTGATGGCGATATTTTAGTGTTTTTACCAGGTGAGCGAGAGATTCGTGATGTTGCTGACCATTTGCGCAAATACCAAGGGCGTTCTGCCAAACTAAAGCATATAGAGGTATTGCCTTTATTTGCACGCCTAAGTATTGAAGATCAGCAAAAGATTTTCAAAAGCCATAGTAGTCGGCGCATTGTGCTGGCGACTAACGTAGCAGAAACGTCACTGACAGTGCCTGGTATTAAGTATGTGATTGATGCTGGCTTGGCGCGGGTGAATCGATACAGTACCCGTGCAAAAGTTGAGCAGTTACAGATTGAAAAGATTAGTCAGGCTGCCGCCAAGCAGCGAGCAGGTCGTTGCGGCCGAGTTTCAAACGGTATTTGTGTCAGACTTTACTCTGAACAGGACTTTAATGGACGCCCAGCGTTTACCGAGCCCGAAATCTTACGCAGTTCACTAGCCGCTGTGATTTTACGCATGGCCGCATTACGTTTGGGCGATGTCACAGAGTTTCCTTTTATTGAAGCGCCATCATCCCGTTTAATTGCCGATGGTTACCTGTTGTTGCAAGAGCTTGGCGCGGTAGATGCGCGTCGCCAGATTACTGAAACTGGCTTGCAACTGGCTAAGCTACCGCTAGACCCAAGGGTGGGGCGGATGATACTTGCCGCTAAGCGCGAGCATTGTTTAAAAGAAATCCTGATTATTGCCAGTGTGCTCAGCATACAAGACCCACGTGAACGCCCGATGGATAAACGTGAAGCCGCTGATAATGCACACGCCAAGTTTGCGGGTGAAGGCTCAGACTTTATGAGCTACCTTAAGTTATGGGATTTCTTTGACAGCGCATTAAAAACCAAAAAATCTAACAAAGACTTGCTTAATCAATGTCACAGTAATTTTTTATCTTTCTTACGTTTGAAAGAATGGCGTGAGTTGCATGGGCAGTTGTTAGATATTGTTTTAGAGATGGAATTTAAGCTCAATGAGAAAGAAGCTAACTTTGAGCAGATTCATAAAGCGCTGTTGGCTGGCCTATTAGGTAACATTGGCTTTAAAGATGGAGATAGTGACTCATATGCGGGTGCGCGTAGTATCCGTTTCCACGTTGCGCCTGGTTCTACCCTTAAAAAGACACGTCCAAAATGGGTGATGGCGGCAGAACTGGTGGATACCACCAAGTTATATGCGCGATGTGTCGCTAAAATTGAACCAGATTGGATTGAACCGCTAGCCAGAGGTCTAACAGAAAGCCATTATTCAGACCCGCGTTGGGACAGAAAAATGGGCATGGTCAACGCTTGGGAGCGAGTGAGTTTATATGGGCTGACGATTATTCCAAAGCGCCGCGTACATTACGGCCCAATTAATCCTGCTGAGTCCCGTGAGTTATTTATACGCGAGGCACTAGCAAATGGCGAGTTTGATACCAAAGCTGCCTTTTTTACAGCCAATGAACGCTTGATAGCAGAAGTTGAAGAGCTAGAGCATAAAGCGCGCCGACAAGACGTGTTGGTGGATGAGCATAAACTTTTTGCATTCTATGATGCCAAAATACCAGCGGATATTTTTAATGCTGCAAGCTTTGAAAAATGGCGTGCAGATGCTGAAAAAATATCTCCAAGACTGCTGTATCTCACGCGCGATGATTTAATGCGGCATGGGGCAGATGCAATTACGGCTGTGCAGTTTCCTGAAAAAATCATGTTAGATGGTGTTGAAACTACCTTGAAATACCGTTTTGAGCCAGGTCACGTATTAGATGGTGTGACCGCTACAGTACCACTTGCTTTGCTGAACCAATTGAACCCTGTTCAAACCGAGTGGCTAGTACCTGGGATGTTGCGTGAGAAAATTACTTATCTGATTAAGGCATTACCTAAAACATTTCGTCGTGTATGTGTGCCTGTGCCAGAGTTTGTCACGGGGTTTTTAGATGATGTGAATGATCAGTTTTCACAGCCTATGCTAGATACTTTAGCAGCGTATATACATCGCAAAACAACGCTAAAAGTTAGTAAAGAAGATTGGACGCTTAATGACATACCACCACACCATTTAATGAATTTTAGCGTGTTGGATGATGATGGAAGGGAGCTTGCAATGGGGCGCGATTGGAACGCGCTTAAAAAGCAGCTTGGGTCTGCGGCACAGCTTACTTTTAGAAACACTTCACCTGACATTGAAAAAACAGGGCTAAAACAATGGGATTTTGGCGACCTACCACAGACGCTTAGTTTTGAGCGAGACGGCTTAAAAGTCACTGGATATCCAGCGCTTGAAGATGCTAATGACAGTATTGCCGTTAAGCTATTTGATACTGAACGTGAGGCTGAGTTGAGCCATCGTAAGGGCGTATGCCGCTTGATGCGTTTTGAGCTAAAAGAGCAAATGAAGCAGTTGGAGAAAAGCCTACCAAACTTTAATCAATATGCGCTTACCCTACGTAATGTGATGTCAGCTGATGACCTGCGAGAAGATATGATTTTGGCAATTGCAGACCGTGCATTTATTGGCGAAGATGATTTGCCACGCACTAATGCGGATTTTATGGTGTTGAAACAACGTGCCAGAACACGCTTGCCAGCAGTGACACAGGCCGTCGCGCGACAAGCGCAGGCCATTGCTACAGAGTATCAGTTGCTTGTACAAAAGCAGGGTCAAATGGCTGCAACCGTTAATCGCCTAAAGCGAGATTTGGAACAGCAAATTGGATTGTTAGTCTACAAAGGATGTTTTAGCCAAACGCCTTGGGAGCAGTTACAGCATGTTCCACGTTATTTAAAAGCGCTAAGACTTCGGATAGAGAAGCATCCAGCAAACCCTGACCGTGATGGTAAAAACGCTGCTAGTGTTGGCTTGTTCTGGCAAAAGTGGCAAGACAAAGTCAATGCGCTGAACACGGCCCATTTGGATATTCCACAAAGCTTACAGGATTTTAGATGGCTGATTGAAGAATTGCGCGTATCCTTATTTGCGCAGGAACTTAAAACACCGTTTCCTGTGTCCTTAAAGCGCCTTGAGAAAACATGGGCAGACCTTCGCCTGTAAACGTTATGCAGTCTAATCAAGCTAATATTAACCAGAGCAATGAGCAAAACTTTGATGAGTTTTTAGCGCAGGCATATCGCCTGCGTAGCGTTAATGATCAATCTATTAGCGTTAATATTAGTCGCAATACCATCATTGCGATTGTCCTTTCGCTATTGATTCATGCAGTTTTCTTCTTTTTTGCACCTAATGTTAAATTTGATGAGCCGCCAGCAAGCCCACCGACCACCATTGAAGTAAGCTTGGCGCAACCAAAAGCTAAGCCATTGCCAGAACCAATGCCCGAGCTGGTGCCTGAATCAGTGCCTAAGCCAGAGAAAGCGCAGCCAGTTGTTAAACCTGTCAAGCAGCCTAAAGTGATAGCAAAGGCAGCTAAACCGTTAAGTAAACCAGAGTTTACGGTGCCAGAGCCTACCCCTGAACCTAAGCCAACAACCAAAGAGCCTGTATTAGACCCAGCGAAATTTCCTGATATGGCATCCTATATAAAAGCAGTGCAAGCCAGTAGAAAAGGCTCCGAATATGACGCCGCGAGACAAAATGCTGAGGCTATCGCCAGTCAGCGTGGACCAAGTGAAGAGCAGCTCAGAGATGAGCGTATTAAAAATAACTTTAAAAGTGGTACTAACGGTATTTTTGAGATTACGAGCAAAAGTTCGCGCCATGCGACTTTTGTGTTTAAGGGTTGGACGAATGATTACAGTAACGCTAGGCTTCAATACTTTGAAGTTGAAGCTAGCTCTGGTCAAGATATTCGATTGTCAATAATAAAACGCATGATTACGCTTATTCGTGAACATTATCAGGGTGACTTTACTTGGGAGTCACATCGCCTTGGTCGCTCAGTAACACAATCTGCAAGACTAGAAGATAACGCTGGCCTTGAAGACTTCTTAATGATGGAATTTTTTGGTAGTAATTACCGAAATACCCAGTAGCTATTTGCCTATTTGTTGATCGATTCTTGCCTAATTAGACTTGCTTATTTAACAACTGTTACTTTGCTTTTCTTCGTTAAGTGCGCGACGGTATTGTTCTAATCTTTCCTGATAATTCTCGGCATCACCATATTCTATAAAACGCGAATAGCGTGAGTGGGCACCTAATACTTTTCTTGCGTGTTTGATCGGGCAGAAGTATTGTTCTGTACGCGCGACAATCTCGCTGATGTAAGCAATCATGCCCGTACCGTATGCGCAGTAGGTGCAGTGAAATTTTTCTATAAAATTGAGGTATTGCAGTTGTTGACGGTCATAGATGATGTAATCAGCTCTGCGCACTTTTTTAATACCGTATATAGGAAAGCAAGTCAGTTGGTAAAACGTGATGAAAATATCAGTAATCACCAGCGGGATAATCATGGCGTATATGATAGGTCCCGTAATCAGGTTTTGTGGCCGATTAGTGACCAGCCATGTAAAGAAGTTTCTTTTAAGTCGCTTGTGTGTCTCTTTCATGGACTTTTCAAACTCAACACGCTTGCCTTTAATCTGAAAAAATATCGTGGACTGTTGCTCATTAAGGGCCGTGCGTAAATCATCTTCTAGTTCGGTAATTTGGTTCAGTAGCTGTTGAATACGATCATTCATGCAAACTCCTTGATTGATGTGATAATTGCATGGACATAAGTAAATGAAGTGTGCTGTAAGCCTAAGCTATACGCCATTAGTATAGCTTTATATTAACTAATTGTTTTGTGGCTTAAATTAATTTTAGTCGTTAATTGGCAAAAGGTATACACATCTGTATACTTTAAAATAAATGTTATGCACTGATGACAAATATAAGGATGTTAGTGATGTATAAGTACTTGAACTTTCAGCAGTTAAAATCTATTAGCGGGTATGTGATGCTGGTTGGCGCTATCGCTTCAACCGCTGCCTGTTCAGGGTTAAGTAAACACTCAACTTCTACTGGTCATCACGATTGGCCTGTTTATGGTGGAGATTATACAAATCAGCGTTTATCGCCACTCACACAAATCAATACGAGTAATGTTAAGAATTTATCACTAGCATGGGAATTTAAAACAGGTGTTTCTGCCAGCTTTCAGGCCACGCCAATTGTCAAAAGTGGTGTGATGTACGTCTCCTTGCCTTTTAACCATGTCGCAGCACTTGATGCAAAAACAGGTAAAGAGATCTGGCGTTATCAACATGCACGTAAGGCTGATTGGAAAATGTGTTGCGGTCCAGCTAATCGTGGTGTGGCAGTCAGTGACGGTAAAGTATTTATTGGTACTGTAGATGCTAGGTTAATTGCTTTAGATGCTAAATCTGGCGCAAAACTATGGGATATTAATGTCGCTGAAGATACCGCTTTAACTGAAAATACAGGTTTGTTAAGTAAGGCGGATGCTAAAAGTAAAAAAGAAATCTATGGTGGTACAGGCATTGGCATAGCGATGGCACCAGTTGTTTATCGGGGTAAAGTGATTGTTGGTGTGACTGGGGTTGGTTATGGCTTGCATATTGATCAGCCAAGGATAGATGCACCGCTTGGTGCGGTAGTCGGAGTCAGTGGCCAATATGGTCGCCCTGGTTTCTTAGCTGCATATGATATTAAAAACGGTGAAAAAGTATGGCAGTTTGACACAATTCCATCCCAAGGATGGGAAGGGGTGTTTACTGAAACAACCTCAGATGGTTTAGTGTTAAACCGTGATATTGCAACAGAAAAAGAGAATCTCAAAACACATCAGGATGCTTGGAAGTATGGTGGCGGTTCCGCATGGACTACCCCAGCGATCGATACCAAGACCAACACATTGTTTTTTGGTACAGGAAATCCCTCGCCGCAAATGAATGATGTATCACGCCCTGGTGATAATTTATACACAGTCTCTTTAGTTGCTTTAAACACGGAAACAGGCAAGATTAAATGGCATTACCAGCAAGTGCCACATGATGTTTGGGGCTACGATGTAGCTAGTCCACCAGTATTATTTGATTATGTAAAAGACGGTAAAACAATACCTGCAGTAGGGCAAGCTGGTAAAACAGGCTGGTATTACGTCAATGATAGAAAAACAGGCGTACTCTTAACAAAATCAGATGCTTTTGTTCCTCAGCATAATTTATTTGCTAAAGCCACAAAAGAAGGGACAGTCTTGTACCCAGGTATTTTAGGTGGTTCTAATTGGAGTCCAAGTGCATTAGACGAACGTAGTCAAACCAGCTTTGTTGCTGGCATTCATGCGCCAATTAAATATACTTTGGTCGATGAACCTGCGAAAGCAAACTTGCCTGCAATTCAATATGTGTCCTCAGAACCTACTAAAGATGCACGCTGGGGTGTATTGTCAGCAATTAACCTAACGACAGGAAAAATGCGTTGGCAAGTGAAAACAGAGCAGCCTCTGATGGGTGGCGTATTAGCTACGCGTGGCGACTTGGTGTTTATGGGTGAGGGTAATGGTCGCTTTAATGCCTATAACAGCAAAACTGGTCAATTAATCTGGCAGACAACAGTGACTGCTGGTGTCAATGCACCGCCTATCAGTTATGAAATTGATGGCGTACAATATGTAGCAGTAGTTGCTGGTGGCAATGCAATTTTTGGATTCCCATCTGGCGACCAAGTGCTTGTTTACGCGCTTCCTTAATCAATAAATACTCATAGGACACTGAATGGTCAGAAGATTTTTGCTCGGTATCATCGCCGTTTTATTTGCATCATGCGATTCTGGACATCAATTTACGACGCTTTCTCCTAATGCAAACGTTGTGGTGTTAGGTGATAGCCTCACTTATGGTACTGGTGCCGCAGATGGTGAAGATTACGTGAGCCTTTTAAGCGCAGATACTGGCTGGAAAATCACAAACGCTGGTGTTCCCGGTAATACATCTGCTGATGGGTTAAGTCGGTTGGATGGTTTGTTAGCATTGCATGACGACGGTATTCAGAAAGTTGATTTATTGATTGTAGAGTTAGGCGGTAATGACTTTCTGAAACATGTACCTGAAACAGAGACCATGCGCAATCTAAATGAGATACTAGTGCAAACTAAAGCGCGAAATATTCAGACTGTATTGATTGCAATTCCAAAGTTCAGCCCGATAGGTGCCGCGTTCGGTAATCTGGAAGATCATCCCTTGTATGAGAGGCTGGCAGATGAAACAAACACTCCTCTGGTTGAGAGTGTGTTTTCTGATGTATTAGCAAAAAATAGCTTGAAGGCCGATCCGATACATCCAAACGCAGATGGCTATCGTATTGTGGCTGCTGACTTAAAAAGCGCTTTATCGGACTTCGGCTTTCTGAAGAACTAGTGGTTTAAATCCACTAATCTTTATGCGTGATTTTTAAGTATAACACTACACATGCGAGCATGAAGGTGATGCTGTTGGCGACAATAATAGGCCAGCTCATAATCATGATGCCGTAAATTAGCCAGCCAAATACACCTAGACTAAATAGGCTATACATAGGCAGAGAAACGCCAGATAAATCTCTTGTTTTCCAAGAGTGTAGTGCCTGCGGCACAAATGCAAATGTTGTTAAAAACGCTGAAAAATAACCAACTAAATCCGTCATATCTAACTTTATTTCGCTTTAATTATCTTTAATAGTTTTTTAGCAGCTAACATCACCATCAGTGCAGCAATTCCTGCAATAACACCAAATACACCATCCAACAGTGTTGGCATGACAGCATGTAAGAACCCATTACTTATTCCATTGCTTATATGCTGAATTACATGGTGCACCATCGGAATGCCATGTACTAAAATTGCACCACCTACTAAGAACATCGCAGCGGTACCAACTACTGATAAAGTTTTCATCATATGCGGTGCAAACCATAGGATGCCAAAGCCTAGCTTGCGCTTTAGCGCGGCAACTAAGTTTTTACCTTTGCAACTGGCTAGATATAAGCCGCCATCGTCTAATTTAACGATACCAGCAACTAATCCATAAACGCCAACTGTCATCACTGCAGCAATACCTGTTAATACTAATATTTGCTGTGTAAAAGTGGCAGTTGCTACAGTCCCTAACGTGATGACAATAATTTCTGCAGAAAGCACAAAATCTGTGCGGATGGCCCCTTTGACTTTTTCTTTTTCTAATACTTCTAGTGTTTTACTTTCATCTTGGCCAATCAACTTTTTAGAGTCATGATGGATATGTTCTTCAGCATGAAAAAACTTATGAAACAATTTTTCAACACCTTCAAAACATAGAAATAATCCTCCCAGCATAAGTAGTGGCGTCACTAACCAATTAGCTAAACCGCTAATCACTAAAGCTAAAGGCACTAGGATGATTTTGTTAATGGCAGAGCCCTTGGCCACAGCCCAAACAACGGGGAGCTCTCTATCTGCATTTACACCTGATACCTGCTGTGCATTCAGCGCCAGATCATCCCCCAATACGCCTGCTGTTTTTTTAGCCGCCACTTTAGTCATGACAGATACATCATCTAAAATAGTTGCAATATCATCAATAAGTGTTAAAAGACTTGCACCGGCCATGATTGCTCGTTTCTAAACAAAAGTTATCTAAATAAAACTAGATAGGTTTAATTACAATGACGAGGATTATAATGGATTACCATCACAATCATCTTTATCGATATTAAAAAAATCATGACTAATCAAGTAAGTAATGAATGGACTTTAGCGATTAAGGGCATGACCTGTGCATCTTGTGCTGGTCGTGTTGAAAAGGCACTACTAAATGTATCTGGTGTAGTGACTGCTGAGATTAATCTTGCTTTAGAAACGGCAAAGGTTTCTGTTGTAGATAAAGTGACCACAAAGCAGTTAATTGCTGCAGTGGATGCTGCTGGTTACCAAGCACAGTTATTAACTGCGCAAAACGATAGTGCTGAGCATCTTGCTGATTCTTACAGACGGAATCAGTGGTGGCCAAGTGCGCTTGCTGCTGTGTTGTCATTGCCCTTAGTGATTGCAATGGTTGCAGAGTGGTTAGGTTGGCAAGGTCAACTTTCTGGCTGGTTGCAGTGGACATTAGCAACACCTGTGCAGTTTTGGTTAGGCTGGCGTTTTTATAAAGCGGGATGGTATGCGCTTAAAGCTGGTGCTGGGAATATGGACTTACTGGTTGCGATTGGTACTTCTGCCGCTTACGGCTTGAGCGTTTATTTGTTATTTAGCCCTTCTCATGGGGCAGGTGCACATCATTTATATTTTGAATCTTCCACGATAGTGATTACCTTAGTATTGTTCGGGAAATGGCTTGAAGGGCGTGCAAAGTCACAAACGACAGAAGCAATACGGGCGCTTAATACATTAAGGCCTGAGTTTGCTACAGTGGTAAAAAACGGACAGCCTGAACTAGTTTCTATCGCCTTGGTGAAGGTGGGGGATTTAGTTTTAGTGAAGCCTGGTGAGCGTATTGCTGTTGATGGAACAGTGCAGAGTGGTGATAGCCAAGTGGATGAGTCCTTAATTACTGGTGAGAGCCTACCAGTGTCAAAAAAAATAGGTGACAAAGTGACTGGCGGCGCCATGAATGGTGAGGGTCTTTTAACTATTATTACCAACGCAGTAGGTACTGAAACTGTACTTGCGCGTATTGTGCGCTTGGTAGAGTCTGCACAAGCGAAAAAAGCGCCAATTCAGCGATTGGTGGATAAAGTGAGTGCAGTTTTTGTGCCAGTGGTACTTGTGATTGCAACATTAACTTTGATTGTTTGGGGGCTGTTAAATGGAAATTGGGAGGCTGCCATCATTAATGCGGTCTCCGTTTTAGTGATTGCTTGCCCATGTGCGCTGGGTTTGGCTACGCCGGCTGCTATTATGGTTGGTACAGGCGTTGCTGCGCAACATGGCATTTTAATTAAAGATGCAGAGGCATTAGAGCTTGCGCATGCTATTAAAACTGTTGCCTTTGATAAGACTGGTACTTTAACAGAAGGGCATCCTAAGTTAATCACCATGCAATCATCAGCTAAAGACAGTGATGCTCAAGCTACAGACCAGCTTCTCATATTAGCTGCGAGCTTGCAAGCCGGTAGCGAGCATCCCTTGGCCAAAGCCGTTACCAATGCTGCCAACGCTAAAGATTTGCCGTTACAAGTCACACAAAATTTACAAGCATTGGCAGGTAAGGGTGTAGTGGGCGAAGTGGGTGTGCAAAGGTTATATTTTGGCAGCACCCGTCTCATGAATGACTTAAAAGTCAATCTGTCTAAATTCAAAGATGATGCTTTACTGCTCGAGCAGGAAGGACGTAGTATTTCTTGGTTAGCACAAGCAAGAGATCTTGATCATTTTGCACCTAAGCTATTAGGTATGTTTGCATTTGGTGACGCCATTAAACCAACAGCTCATCAGGCAATTGATGATTTAGAGAGATTAGGCATTAAAACGGTATTAATATCAGGCGATAACCAAGGCAGTGCCTCCAGCGTTGCAAACCAATTAGGGATTTCAGAGTTTTATGCCCAAGTCTTACCTGGTGAAAAAGCATCTATCGTGACACAGCTAAAACAAGATGGCTTAGTTGCTATGGTGGGAGACGGGTTGAATGATGCCCCGGCACTAGCCGTCGCGGACGTTGGGATTGCAATGTCTAGCGGCACTGATGTTGCGATGCACACATCCGGCATCACGTTAATGCGGGGCGACCCTGCTTTAGTTGCGCATGCGATTGATATTTCTAAACGTACTTATCAGAAGATTAGACAAAATTTATTTTGGGCATTTATCTATAACGTCGTGGGTATTCCACTGGCTGCTATGGGGATATTGAGTCCAGTATTGGCTGGGGCGGCAATGGCATTAAGTAGTGTAAGTGTGATTTCAAATGCGTTATTGCTTAAGCTATGGCGACCCTAAAATACAACATAATTTTTAGCGAATTAATTTCGTTGAATAGGATTTATTCAGACGACATTTTGTAAGTATTTCTCTAGATGCTCACTAACATAGCATTCAAATTAAGATGTTACTTATTAACATGTGTTTAGGTTAAGTTAGAATTTTTACTTGGCAATGCTTTGATTAATTTTCTTTAATTGCTGATCAACAAAGCTAGAAAGTGCTGGGCTGAGAGCGCCAGTTTGTTGCGCTTTAATGAATGCTTGTTGGGCGCTTTCGAGCTTGCCAACTGTTTGTAGAGAAATACCTAAACCAACTAGCGTATTTGTTTTTACACCTCCAGCATTTGTTTCAAGTGAAACAGCTTTCATGTAATGGTTAACGGCCTCTTCATGTCTGCCGCTACGTTGTAACAATGTAGCGAGAAAGGCTTGATAGTCGGCTTGGTTAGTCGCATATTGCAGCCCTTGTTCTAAGGTATTTAACGCCGTTGTTTGATCTCCAGCACTAATTTGCAAACGCGCTAGCGCAATACGAAACTCATTCTGCTCTGGACTAATTTGCAAGCCTGCATTCAGTACCTCTTTTGCATCATTCAGCCGTTTGTTATCAAGTAGTAAGCTTGCAAGTGTCAGTCTAGCCTCATGATGCGCTGGGTTAAATTCAAGTGCTTTGGCCAAATTAGCCTGAGACTCTGCAACTCTACCTTGTTGTAAATAAATGAGAGCTTGCTGATAGTAACTATTGGCATTTTGTTCAGGACTTATTCTTTTGTTGATATTTGCCACGTGCTTGGTAGCAAACGCTGGTGAGGTACTTAGCTTGCTGTTCGTGTCGGTGGCAACCTCTCTTTTTGCAGGCTCACTTGATTCAATCAACGCTGTGGTTTTTTTTTCACTTTCAACGACTGGCTGCGTTGGTTTTTTTTTGCTAGCAGTTGCTGTTGTGTTTGCTTGTTGTTCAGAGTTGTTCTCTACGTTGTACTTAAGCGATGTTTCAAATAAGCTATTAGGTTGAGCTATTTGTTGTGTTTTGGTGCTAATGCCTAATTCAATTGCGTCATTAGCCGAAGTAATTGGCGTGTCAGGCAAAGCTTCATTGGTGACGCCTTTGTCTTCAATTGCTTGGCCAAACTTTGCTGGTTGAGCATTGATTGTTTGGATTTCAGCACTTTTTTCACTCATCGTGTTGATTTCATCATTCTTATTTAAACCAAGCAAATCTTTGAAGCGGTTTTGCTGGTTTATCACAGAAAATAGCATATACCCAAAAGCTAAAATTATGAGTACTAATCCAATGCTACCAATACGTTTACTGTTACTTTTTTTTGTGACTGCGCCAAACTGGGGAATAATTGATGGCTGAACATCAGTGGATTTTGCGCCACGTTGTTCAAGGTCTTTTAGCATTTGATTGATTAAACTCATTGTTAGTCTTTTTTTAATCGAGATTTAATATAGCTTAGGGTTATTAATAAACATCAATAAGATAATGCCAAACAGCCCGAATATCATTGTCAGAGACAAGCTTTTTAACCCTATTTTCCGCCATGTAGTTTCAATTGACTGAGTATCTGATACTGCCGCTAGCACTTCGCGCACACCAACTTGGTGCTTACCTTTGCCATAAGTGGCTAACAAAGCTTTGTGCGCTAGGATGTTAATCAGCCTTGGCACGCCTTTTGAATGAAAATACATCAGGTATAAAGCGATGCGCCCAAACATACGGCTACCATGATAACCTGCAATGCTAAGGCGATGGTTTAGGTAGTAAGCCATTTCATCACGGCTTAGCAAATCAAGCTGATAATCAAAAGTGATTCTTTGCTTAAGTTGCCTGATAGAAGGGTGGTTTAATTTATCTTCCAGTTCTGGTTGGCCAAAAATAACCACTTGTAGTAATTTTCTTTTTTCAGTCTCAAGATTGCTGAGTAAGCGTAGCGCCTCTAAAGTTTCTATCGGCATAGCCTGTACCTCATCAAGACATACCACTACTTTAATATTATCTCGCGCAAAGTTTAATAGGGCGTGTGTCAGCGCATTCAATATCAGGTGTTGTGTTATTTGCGTATCAGATGGCAAACTAATATTTAGCTCTTCAGCCAAGACCATTAGAAGTGATTGTGGCTCAAGATATGGGTTGGGTACATACGCTATTTTGTAACTTTGGTCTAAGCTTGACATTAGCTTGCGGCATAACAAGGTTTTACCTGTACCGACTTCGCCAGTGACTTTAATAAAGCCCTCGCCAGTAGTCACTGCAAATATGACGGTATTTAATGCATCCTGATAGCTAGCCGATGCAAAATAATAGCTTGTATCTGGCGTAATACTGAAAGGAAACTCATTAAGCCCGAAATGTTGCAAGTACATGGGCTATTTATCCTCTGTAGGCACTGGTCTTTGCATTTCTTCGATGCGTTGCTTGCTAGAGAGCATATCGTTGGCCCAATTTTCTTGGCCTTGAACAACGGATGCTTTAAGTAGAATCACTAACTCAGACTTGGTCTTAGAAGCACCTTGTTGGCGGAAAGCAGCACCTACACCTTTAACATCACCTAGTCCAGGTACTTTTGATTTTGAGCTAGTTGCACTTTCAGTCATTAGACCGCCAATGACAATCACACGTCCATCACGTGTGCGGACAATGCTATCAGTTTCGCTGATATTACTGGAAGCTAAAGGCAAGTTAATTTGACCCGCAGTACCACCTAAGGTTACTTGCTTGTTCACCGTAGATACTTGGCTAATAGAAGGGTGCATGTGCAAGATGATATTGTCATCTTTATCAATTTGCGGTGTGACATCTAACGTAATGCCAGAAAAGAATGGTTGTAATATGACTTCTGGCACTGTGGTCGTTGCACCAACAGATGCTGTGGTGTTGGATGAAATGCCCGTCACAAAAAACTCATCAGTGCCCACTTTTAGCACAGCTTTTTGGTTGTTAATGGATGAAATGCGCGGGCTAGAAAGCACTTGTACATCGCCTTGCGTTTCTAAGAATGATAGCAAAGTTGAAAAATTAGCCCCTTGTAGTGCGATGGCAAACAATGGGCCACCCAATGCTGTAGTCGCTGCGTTGGCGATTACGTTGCCATTAGCAGCCGCTAAATCACCACTAATTAAGTTACCATTGCCACTACTTGCCAGTTGTGTATTTGCGTTGATATTACCTACGATACCTGTGTTCGAGCCGCTACTGCCAAAGATAGACCAATTGACACCACTTTGGGATAAATCATTAAGTTGAACATTGATGATTTTTGCTTCAAGAATTACTTGTCGTTCAATTGATACCTGCATTAAGCGTAAAAAAGATTCAACATTACGAATCTCATTTGGCATAGCACGTACAACAATCACGCCAGACTGAAGATTCACAATAATTCGGCGGCCATTTTCGTTACCGACAATTCCGTTAAGAGAGTCAGTTAAGTCTTGCCAGAAATCATTGTTGGAAGAGGTCGTAATACTAGTGCTAGTCAGTGGGCGGCTGTTATTGTTGCCGGAGCCACCGATATTGTTTGTTACTTGTGAAGTATTGCCAGTGTTATTAGCACCTTGTTGGTTGTTTTGCCCGCCACTAATCGAGCCTGATGTAACGCGTGTGTCTGAAGAGCCTCTACGTTGACCAACAATGTAATTCACTTGGAATACTCGTGTTTGCATTGACTGTTGCTCAATGAAAATGCGTGAACCATCCACTTTGTATTCGTAACCGTACAGAGATCTTAGTGCGTCTAACGCCTCAAATACCGTCACATCTTTTAAGTTCACTGAGATATTGCCAGTGATGTCTGGATGAACAAGCATGCTATAGCGAGTGCCGCCAACAATGCCCATTAACACTTGGTTGGCAGGGGCATTGTTAATGACTAAATCAAAACGTTGCTCAAGCTTTTTTGCTGTTGTTTTTGGAATCTCAATTTTAAGTGGGGGTAAGAGTGCATCGTTGATTTCAACTGGCGTTGGTGCCACAGGTTTAGTTTCTGCGCCAACGGTTAACTCATCTTTGATTGTGTTAATCGTGCTTTGGTCATGAGCCTGCATAAACCCTGCACAGCTGGTAAGTAGCATTACAATCAATAGTGGAGATAGTCTTATTGCAATTGTCGGCATCTTGTTCTCGTTCAGTTCATTCTATCTATATGGAGCAATATTCTTTACTTGGATTGACTTCGTTGTTTAGACGGTATTGCCGAGCTTTTTGCCGGCAATATTTTTTTCTGTATTGAAAAATCCATCGTTAATGTTTTTAAGCTTCTATCAGGGTTGCGTAACACGGCTTCACGCTCGTTAAGCTTAATTAACGTAGCACCATCGTATTTTTGCCCCAGCATAATTTTTTGCCCATTTATTATCGCTGCATGGTAATTCGAACCAAGGATAATCGATTGTAACACGGGGCCACTCAACAACTCACCACCTTGCCCGCTAGATGATTGATTATAAAAGGCTGCAGGGGGTTGCGTTGGGTCATTGAGAGTTTCAGCGAACACGGGATTTAGCGAAAATAAACACGCTGTACCAATTAGCCAATTTGACGTTAGTTTTATCAAGTGTTTAAAAGTAATGAAGTGCGTATTCATGCTTAAATACTCAACCATGCTTTATCTAAACTCAGCGTATAAACTGTGAGTTTAAGTTGATTGTTAGGATACGCTTTTGTTGAAAGCTCAGCGTTGTTCCAAAGTACGTGCCAATCCATTTTTTCTATCGTAGAGACATAATCTAGTAAATCTAAATAACGACCTTCTATTGTAATTTCTACAACATGTTTGAAGACTGGATTTTCCAGCTGCTCTTCCTGATTAGTGCTTTGTTCAGCAGTTGGTACTTCAGAAGTCGCAACAGGTTGTGCTAATAAGTTTTGTGTAGGTAGCGTATTGAGTGCAATTAACTTCAGTTTGCCATTTTTAGCTAACAAATCTCTTAGCAACTCTGGCATTTTATCAGGGCTAATTAGGGTGATATCTAGTTGGTTTTTTGCTGTATCAATAGATGCTAGCTCAACTTCTAAAGACGAAATACGTTGTTTGTTAGATGCGTTTGGGTCAATAGGCTGTTTGTTTTTCAATAAGCCAACTTGTTGCTGTAGATCTAAGATGACTGATTGATCCGTAGAGACTTCAGATAAGTATCTTTGTTTGCTAATTTCTAATGGGCTGATTAATAGCATGTTGATGGCTGTGTAAACTACTAATGCCGATGCTCCAAATACCATTAAACGTTCACGATTATTGAGCGCATCAAATTTACTAGAAAGCGATGACCATTTTTCTATCAGTGCAGCTTTCAAGATTTACCTCCAGTTGCTGGCGCTTGGCTAGCTCCATTTGATGGGGTGCTAATAGCTTGACTTGATGTGTTATCCAATTTTGACTCTAAAGAGAACTCAATGAAGTTGGGGATATTGGTCGTCGTTGTTGGATTTTGTGCATTAAGCTTTACATCGTTTAATTTATCTGACTGCGTTTGAGGTATAGCGGCAGGTATAGATGGACTATTGGATAACGTATCTGCTTTAGGTAAGCTAATATTTAACCCTGAGAATAATTTTCCTTTTAACGCAGGCTCGTTGCTTAAGCGGTTTATGTACTGAGGTACTAAATCACCTTGTAGTGCTCTACCTTGAATATTAAGCGTATCTGTTTGGCTATCAACACTAAATCCTGTTAACCATAAGCCCTCAACACGTTGCCTAGCAAACGCGCGCATTAAAGCGGCGTAGCTATTATCAGGAGTGTTTGTGCTGTGGCTGAGTATTGTCAGTATTTGTTGTTGTACTTTTACTTTTTGCTCTAATTGGGTAATTTGTTTCTCAAGCGAAGTATCTTTATCATGGGGTGCGTGTAGTAGTGCTAAGGATTTGAGTTCATTTTGCACTTTGATGAGATCATTCGCCATTTGCTCGCGTTGCAGACTGAGCGCTGAAACCTCTTTCTGCAGATAAGTATAGTAACCCAGCAGAATAAACGCCATTGCAACTAGCATGGTAGCCATGCTGTTGAGTGTTAGAAACGGCTTTTGTTTGATTAAAGCAATATTGACGAGATTTATCTGTTGACTCACAGTTCATCTCCATCACGTAACGCAGCGCCTAGTGCAGGGAAGAACAGGGCTTGGGATTCTAAGGTATTAAGCTTTGCACTACCTTCAAAGTCAAAAATATCTGCTAAATCTAATCGCTCAACTTTAATGTACAAATAAGAGGTAAGGTAGTCATAAAAGTCTTCGCGACCTACAAACGGGGCCAATACCAGGCGATTGATTGCAAGTTGAGGAAACTGACGTTCAAAGTTATCGAGTGAGCGCTGAATCTCTAAGGAAAATCTTTCGAAGATGCTAGATTTTTGTTCACTGTTTTCACTCGAAATGGCGTCAGTGTTTAGTTCAATCTGCCTAGCATGATATAGCGCTTTATTGGCTGTGAATGTGAGTAACCCGCCGTTTTTGTTAATAGATAACAAAGCTAACCCACGGTTTTCTTCTTCAATATACGACGCTATATTTCTCTGTGCCATTTCAGGAATATCAATGACCTCTAGTCCTGATTTAGCAATATCAGTAAACTTTTGCATGAAGTCACCAATCAGCACATTTTTAGCAGATACTGCATAAACATAAGACTGTCGATTGGATTTACTATCATCTGCGGGAATGTTGATCACATCTATGGTTGCTTGCTCAACAGGATAGTCAATCATATCCTTTAGTTTCCAGCCAATCGCCTGATTTAGTTCATTGTCAGGTACATTTGGTTTTTCAATCTGGAATATTTGGTATTCACCTTGCTTCATCAGCATGGTGCAATGATAGCTATTTAAATCAAGTTCAATTTCTGAAATGATAGACTCAATGTCAAAAGGCTCTTTAGCATTTTTAACCTGAGAAAAAGTCATTTTAACCATAGGTTTTCTCCCATGGCTTTTTTCTATATGAGCTAATTGTGTGCTCTGTTCTGACGGCTCTATAGAAAGCCAACCTTGCAATTTTTTCTTGGTAAAAAATTTCATCTTGGGTGTTTAATCGAAACCTAAGTCTCTTGTCGTTTACAAACAGTATATACTACATTAAGTTGTACGTTATAACTTATTGTAATATATGTACTTGTTACCGTTAATTTGTAAAAAAATGCTATTTTTAACTATTAACAGATGGCTTATGATTCATCAAGCTAACAAAATATCACTGGCAAGTTTTGTAGATTAGTAGTTTTCACGGATGTAAATAATGGGGGTTTTGTAGATACCAAAAGTAGCCCGTGCACTTGGGTTCGTGATTCCAGACCCTGTCCAGTTATATTTTAGCCAATTAGGTACGGTTGCTGTAACGTTCATGGAGCCTGAGTTGCCACTGCCTGGTGCTTTTAAAGTTAAATTGAAATTGCCATTTTCTGGTGGTTCTTTAAACCTTTTGGCAACACTACCTGCAGTGCTACAACCTAAACCGCTATTTCCAGGGCTTCCAGTATCTAAGACGCATAGTTCGCTCGGAATCAGTCCGTCTCCTGTGTTTGGGTCAGCAAATGCAAGACTGATACCTGTTGTACAGAGATCACTGCTATTAAGTACCCACGAACCATTACTCCAATATTGGGCAATCAATGACATAGGTAAATCTAGTAACTCAGAGCCATAGGTATTTTGTAGTCGCATACGACCACTTCTCACTAGTGTGCTTCCCTCAATGCTACTTGAAACTACAGCTCTTAAAGAGCTGACAGCATCTGTATCAATCGCTCTTAATGTAATCGTTGCAGGAGAGGTGAGTGCGCTACTGAATATAAAGCTTGGTGTAGCATTAGCTGTGCCTAGTGAATAAGCAGCTGCAGCCACAGTATTATTGAGTAACGAGCCGCTTGTAATAGCACCACCATCACTGAGTGTGGTAGTTTTAGAAAAATTAGGGGTGGTGTTTGCTGTGCCATCATAGTTTTGAGTGATATTGCCAGAGGCGTTCATCGCTTTAACTTGCACATTAAAGGGTTGGGCCGAGTAGGTAAAGCTACCGGCATTACATCCTTGCGTCACGATGGTATCAAAATGGTCAGGGATGAATCTGCCAACATTGCCGGCCCCAGTGCATGCCGTACCACCTGTGCCAGTATTCCCTGTAGCATTAATGCCCGAGCCTAAATAGCTACCACTATCTAAAGTTGCTGTGATGTCTCCGTTGCCAACTTCAGACCATTTGAGATTGCTAGCTGTCGCAACACCATTTGTGAAAGATCCTAAAGAGCCTGTAAAACTACCACTGGCGGCATTAACGCCGGTGGGCTGACATTTACTAAAAGTAAGTTCAGCTGTTTCGGGAGTGCTTTCTCTGCCAAAATTAGGAGTGGTTGCGTTTGATGCATTTTTTGCAGTTACCGACGTAGTAAAGTTACTATCCGCTTTAATTGGAGATGAAGTAGTGCCCGAGAATGTAAATGCCGCAGGTGCAGAAATAAAATTGTCTGTTCCTGTCATATTCAAGCCACCTGTCGTAATTTTCGCGGTAAGTGACATGTTGCCTACATCTGCGTATTGAATGCTAGTTGTTGCAACACCACTTGCGTTAAAGCTTAAACTGACTGATTGTCCTGCTGAGTCACATACGGCATTAGCATTGTTTCCAGCATTAAGTGCGCGGTTGTTCACTCTAATCGGCATAGTGCCTGTTGCTGGGTTGTTATAGTTGCAGGTGAAGTTGATATTCCTGTTGATATTGGCAAACGCAGGTGTACACACAAGACTATTGTTTGATTTTCGAACTGCATTGATTGCTACTGTTTGATTTGTTTCTGACACATGGTCTAGCACATCGAATGAGAAGCCAGCTTCTAAGAACGTCAGGTTGCTATCGCATGTTGAGCCGGATGTGTAGTCTTGAGCCACACAAATTGCACCAGCGCCCGTTCTTTCAGTAATCAGCCCTGATTGTAGATTGATGTTAAGGACTTCGTTAAAGCCATTAGTTAACCCTAGTGTAATGCGTGATTCATTACTAAAAGTGTAATTGGCTGTGCCGTTACCCGTATCGTTAACTGGATTAATTGTTGATATCCTAGACCATGTACCGTGATTGGTTGTGGTGGAAATCTGCATTGTGGTACCCGCTAAACTGAATAGAGCATGATTTGCGTCATGTGCCTCAACAACAACACTGGCCGCGTTGCAACCAACCACTTGACCACTATGAATAATATGGAAATGATCTAATGATGTACAAGTAGGCCGCACAATATTCATATCAGCCTCAGCTTGAGTGGCATTAATATCTCTTGCGTATATATATACTTCGTCAATAAACCCGTTTGCACCATTGGGTGTGCCATTACTTGGTGTGATGCCAGAAGTACGGTTATCACCAATATAAATTGTACTTAGGTTTGCAATATTTCCACTGGTTGTCGAGCGAAACGGAGTTGTGGTATTCGTCGTTTCTAATGCTCCATCAAGAAAAATTTGTAAAACTGTCTGGTTGCTACCAGGTTTGATATTCCAGCTCACCCCCACATGGTGCCATGTGTTGGCGGCAAAGGTTCGGCTGGTTGATGTTTCAGCTGTTCTGACGGTTCCTGCGCTATCAGTAATAGAAAACCGAAGTCTGCCATTAGCGAGTTTCATAAAAAAGAATGGTTGGGCTGCAATTCTTGTTGCGTCAAAAAAAGTGGCATTGGATGAGCCTGCATTCCAAGCGCTATTCGACCGATACCAAAGGTTGACCGAGCCTGTATTACCCGGTGTGATTGGCGTAGAAACAGCATCAATAGTGGTGTTGGACGTGTTGTTAGTGAAGCTACCACCCCGACAAAGTTTACCGTTAGCAATATTGCTGACATTTCCAACAATAGATGCATTTTGATTATTGCCTGATGTGTCTTTAATTTCACCTGCTACATCAGCCCAAATGTTTTCATCAAACCGATATTCCGCTGTTTTTGGGTCTAGCTGATTGGCTGGGTACCATAAGATAGAAGTACCATTCACCGTGTCTATAAAAGCTTGATTGAATGAGTATTGTGTTGAATCTGCATCATCTAACTGTACACCTACTGTAGCTGCAGAGCCCGTGCTGCTGCCAGTAGTATAGTTGTATTTAAAATTGCCATTTACTCCAGTAGCGCTCTCATAGAGCACTGCTTGAAAGTTATAGCGTGTAGTAGTGTTATAGAGTTTTACGTTTACCCAAGAAATTACAAAACGGTTTTGGTCTGTTAGGCTGTCGGCAAGCAGCTCATATTTGACTGAAGCGCCAGAGGTGTTATTCCCTGTGCCAGCCACAATGTCTGTCCAGTACGGGAGCATAATGTTACTGGGCACGCTACGAGAACACCCCCCGAAATTGAGGGCAGTTGATGTAATCGGTAGGCTGAGATTGTCGTAATTACGGTGATAACCAGAAGTGTCGTTACCAAACTTAATAATGCCGTTTGAGTAAACCCTTACGCTGGTATATTCCACGCCACCAAAGGTAAATTTAAAGCCGGATGGGAAAGTAACATCATCCCAGTCATCATCGCCTTGGGGGTAAGTTGTACAAGCGGGACTAGCGCCATTATTGTGCCATGTGGCTGTGCTTGCAGAAGCGGAAGGTGTGTCATAACTGAATGTATCATTCCTGTAGGCATAAGTCGCCGCATGCCCCATATTGCTGATTAGCAATAATACACAACTGATTATAAAAATAGGAAAGCGGAAATTCATCAATCGTTTGTCCAAGTTTGCTATCAATAGAATTTTTCGCTAATTGCACTCATAAGCTGGTGTTGCATCCGTAGCACGGCATTTGCTCACGGTTGCTTGTAATTGGCGCTCGCTGTAATCAATTGTACCAGCAACACCAAAACTTGCTCTGGATGTGATTTCAAATAAACGAATCGTACGATCTGTTCCTTGTTCATTAAAATCAGCAGATTGAGTACAGGTAACATTGACTGTGAATCCTTCAATAGTCAAAGCTGTTGGAGTAGGGCAGTTGACAAGATTGGCAGTTCCTGGAGCAAGCACCTGAAATATAGCCCATTCTAGGCCGGCACGTGCAGCCTGATAAGCCCTTGAACCCTGAATATCTTGCTTAGAGGTTGCCTGCTGAGTGCTGCTGATATTTAAAGCGTAAGCACCTAGTGCCGCTAAAATGACCAATAAGAAAATGGCGGCTGGCAGTAAAAAACCACGGCTAGTTTGTTTATTCATGGTGAGTTAGCCACATTGATTTGGTGCATCAAGGTTACCTTGGCGCTATCTTCTATCATACTGATATTGATAAACACAATCCCTGATCTTTGTAATATGCCAGCCGTGTAGGTGATTTGGCAACTAGATAAGTTGTTAGCTAGTTGGTGCCGCTGTATAGACGGTAAGCCATCCAGTGTAGCGATGCTTGCTGGCTGTGTTGCTTGAAAAGCATAGCCTTGATAACGCCATAACACGCGATTGGTCATGTCACATGCATAGGTTACTGGATTTGATACCACATAAAACCTACTAGATGGAGAGGTCAATGGAAAGCTACTACCAGTGAAACTAAGTGTATTACTATTGCTGGCACTATTCAATAAGCGCCGGTTAGAGCCTTCATAAACATCGGCCCCAGCAATACCTAAATTGTAGATAACCAGTGAATCGCTATTGGCGACAGTCATTGTCGAGCCTAGTATATTAAAACTTGTATCAGCCGGATTAGAAAAGTCTAAAGGATTATCTGTTGCTGATGTACCAGCCTCCGCTCTATAGCGTCCTGCGTTAATGACTGGTGTAAATTCAAGTAAGCTGTCAGCGCCACTTGTGGTGATTCTGACGCTATTGGGTAATGCGTTTCTGATATCTCGTGCAATTCTACGTAGCGCAGTATCTGCACGGTCAGATAAGTCAGCACGTCGCTCAGTATCAAAAAATGATTGCGTAGGCCTGCCAATAAATAGCGCCACACCGCCCGCGAGTATGCCCACAATCGTAATGACCACGACCAATTCAACGAGTGTGAACCCATGATGTGTAAGTATGCGCACCTGTGATTGCAAATCACGTAATCTTTTCGATGATAATTGACGGTTAAATGTTAGGTGCATATCGAACACGATAACCTGATAGCGTAACTGTAGTATTAGCAGGGCCGGTGACACTGACATTAATTCTAAGCGCAGCATCATTATTTAATCCTAAAACATTGCCGGCTCTGTTAATAGTCACCGAAGCGGCGTATCCATTTAAACCAGCAAGCGGGGTATTGTCGCCTGGAATACAAATGCCAGCGCATTGTGCATTAGGCATGGTAAAGCCTCCGTAATCAGCAACATTGTCATAAGAGGCTGTATTACTGTAGCGACTTTCAGTATTAGGGAATGGGCCTGTCATTGCAGCTGTTCCAGCAGGGTCTGTATCTTGTGTTTGAGTTGCGCATCCCGCATGGCTTGTTGCGGATGATGCGTTAGCGTCCTCGGGGTCACAAAAAGTAAAGGACTGTTGTTGTATCTCTAGCAGTAATGATTCCGCTATTGATAACGCTTGCTTTCTGATGAGAGGGTCAGCACTATTGCGACTAGTGATTTCAAGTACTTTAAGCACGCCAGCCAGTGCAACCCCCATAATCACAATAAAAACAACTAACTCAACTAAAGTCACGCCAGCTTGAAATGTTCTATTCATTAAATATGGCTTACGCATATTAAGTGAACGCTGATTGATAAAATTATCGAACATAGCCAGTTTCTGCTTCTACCGTAATGGTGCGTGTAGGTTCTGTAGGCACAACAGTATTTTGAATCTGAAAAGTCGCCTGAGTATTGGGAATTGGTCTACCCAACCCATCAAAAGCAATATTAGGCGTAGTGGAAGCAAGAGACACACCATTCGGTAATGTTTTAGCGTAGGGCGCTTGTGTAGCAGGGTCAATGACTGCAGGGTTGCAAGTATTTGTATAACCTAAACAGATTGTCCTTGCGCCTAAGTCAACGTTGATAAATACATTGGTACGCTGCGCAATCGCTGTTTTTTGGGCATAACGTAACGAAGAAATAAGGGTGCCATAAGCACCCCTAGCATCAAAAGCATCCCGGCCAATAAAACGAGGAGCAGCAATTGCGGCAATGATACCTGCAATTACAATCACTGCTACAAGTTCTACCACAGTAAAGCCACTATCTCGGTGCATTTGTTAAGTTCAGTTTAAATGCATAGCATTTTCCAAACATCTTGTTGTTTGGACATATGATATTAACAACCTGTAGTTGTAACAGTTACTGCGCCAGTTGTGTCGTTATAACTCGCTTGGCAAGTGGCACTTCCACCATTAGTGGGTCTGAAAGTCACTGCTGTTGTGGTAGTGTAATCTACGGTAAATCCATCTGTAGACGTAATTGCACGACCAATACCAGTCGCTGCACCTGTAGGTATTCCTGAAGCAGCAGTAACAGTAACATTTGTACCAGCACCAGTAGCGCCGACCATGTCGACTGTAGTAGCAGTTGTAATACCAGTTGCAAAATATCTCGCTTGCGCCACACCTACTGCAGAACGCAGACCTCCAGCCATACCATTAACAGCAGAAATACGTGCATCACCTGTTAAATTAATAAATCTAGGCAATGCAGTTGCTGCCAAAATACCTAAAATCACAATTACCACTACTAACTCTACCAATGTAAAACCTGATTGTTGATGTTTCATTACAGATGACTCCTCAAACGTTAAATTAATACTCTAAATAAATCTGAAATTGCTAAATTATTTTTATACTATTTTGCAAATCTAACTTGATACTTAATTAAGTTAGCAACCAGTAGTCAAAGCAGGGCTTATTGTTGGTGCGCTACTAGCAGCCGCCTCTGTATAAGTGAACTGGCATTGAGTAACTGTAGGTGCACCTCTAATCTGGAACGTAGCAACTGTACCTGTACTTGTATATTCGTAACCATCGGCTTGTAATTGAACTTGAGTTGGGTTGAACACTGTAGTTAGTCCTGCGGCAGAAAGTATACCTGCTGTACCAAACGCGGTGACATCAGGATATGCATTCACAAGATTTACAAGTCCATTTTCGGTACATACTGTGCCTGCTCCAGCAGCAGTATTGTTTGCTGTGCCACCAGGGCATGTGTCGTTTGTGCCACTTCTCGCAAGAACAGTCGCATGAAGTAAAGCTGCTGATGCCGCAACGCTACCTCTTGCCGCATTAAGCTTGGCAATACGTGCATCACGTTGTAAGTTAGTAAATCTAGGCAATGCAACCGCAGCTAAAATGCCAAGAATAATAATCACGACAATTAACTCAATGAGGGTGAAACCTTTAACTTTATTATTCATTAGCATTTCCTTTATTTGATAAAACTATTGTTATTCTACCGGTGCTAAATCTAGACCGCCAGCACTGAGCAGAGAGGTGCTTTGTCTCATAGCTGTGTTGGTTAGTGCGTATCTTACTTCGGTAGCATCACTGTATACGTATACTAACTGTTTTCTAAATGTATCGAAATACCATATACCATATAAATCCACTGGTTTGGCCGATTTCTCACCAATATAGTTGCTTGGTAGCTCGTTAATGAAGCGCATAGGGTTAGTGTTGACTAAATTTTTTACGTTCACAGACTCATGAGTAGCGTGTTTATGCACCCAACTTTCAGCAATCGCCAACCTAATATTGTTAAGTTCAGCTTCATGTGTCATCTTCTCAATATTACTTTGAATGCGATTTACACTATAAAGAAGCAGTGTCGCTAACACACTAATAATCATCAATGTAATAGCAAAATCAAATCGATGTAAGCCAGCATGTAAGCCAATGTGATGCTTTTTTAAAAAAGCGGGCACTGTATTAACCTTTATTCAATGCAATACTGCCTAAATCCCATATTGGCAAGAATATACCTAAGGCCAGAATCAGTACCATGACGCCTAAAAACACGATTAAGATCGGTTCAATCTGTGCACCTAAAGTTTTAATTTCGTATTCAACATCACGTTGGTACATATCAGCGACTTCTTCCATCAGATCATCTAATGAGCCTGACTCTTCGCCTACTGCAATCATTTGTAGAACAATCGGGTTAAATACGCCACTATTAGTGGCCGTGCGTAAAATGCTCTCGCCACGTTCTACACCTTCACGCATTTGATCAATACGACTGCCTACATAATCGTTATCGGCAGTTTGGGCAACAAGCTTTAACCCATTGGTAATAGGAACACCACTTTTGCTTGCTAAGGCAAAACTTCTGGCAAAGCGTGCCATAGTAGCTTTATGAATAATTTTGCCGGCGATGGGGGTCTTTAATTTGAAACTATCCCAGTTATACTTGCCAATACTAGTAGCGACATAAGAGCGGAACATCAAGATTGCACCTATCCCTGCAACTAGCAAATAAGGCCATGAGGCTTGCATAAAGCCTGAGAATCCTAGTAACACTCTAGTCATTAATGGGAGTTCAGCTCCAAAGCTTTCAAACACTTTTGCAAATGCTGGAATCACAAATAAGTTCACGACGACAATTGCAATCGCCATCGCAATTACAACGAAAGTAGGGTAACGAAGTGCTGCCTTAATTTGATCACGCATAAACCGTTCAAATTCAAGATGTTCGAATAGCCTCAAGAATACGCTGTCTAGTAAGCCTGTACTTTCCCCAACACGTACCATACTGATATAAAAGCTTGAAAACACTTTAGGATGTTGTGCTAGTGCCACTGACAACTCTCGCCCCCCAGCAAGACTTTCGCGGATATTGCCTATCACTAAAGCAAAGGTTTTGTTTTGTGTAGATGCTTGCAAGCCATTGAGCGCATTCATGATAGGAATGCCTGCTTTGAGCAAGGTATACATTTGCCGGCTAAACAACATCACATCCAGCGTGCTGATTTTCTCTTCAAAAAAATCTAAGCTGACTTCTTTAGTCATTACTTTGGCTGTTTGCGCTTTTATTTCTATAGGGGTGATATTGAGGCTTGATAGCTGAGAAGCGACATTGCTACTGTCTGTGCTTTCTAAAGTGCCTTGTACTAGCGCACCTTGATTATCTCTACCTTTATATGCAAACAAAGGCATGCTGCTTATTCCTCAAATTGATTGCTAATGCGCATGGCCTCAGCAACCGTTGTCCGTTTAGCTATCACGAGATCAATGGCGCTTTTTCGCAAGGTTTTGCCGGCCATAATTTGCCGACCTAATTTAATAAAATGGTTAGGATCATGATGGCTTGCGGCATCTATCAATTCGTTATTCATTTCTAGTAGTTCATAAACACCTAGTCGACCTTGGTAGCCTGTACCGTTGCATAAGCTACAGCCTTTACCATGCGCATATTGATGTAGCTCTGTATCTTTAAGTTCATGCCTTAACCATGCTTGTTCAAATAGTTGTGGTTCATAAGGTTCTGAGCAACCATCGCAGATGAGACGTACCAAGCGCTGTGCAATCACTGCTAATACTGAGGTTGCTACCATATAGCGCGGCGCACCCATGTCGATCATTCGAACTAGGGTGCTTGTTGCATCGTTGGTATGCAGTGTTGATAGTACTAAGTGACCAGTCATCGCCGCTCTTAAGCCGATTTGCGCCGTTTCCTGATCCCGCATTTCACCAACTAGAATGATATCTGGGTCTTGCCTTAAAGTTGAGCGTAGTACACGAGAGAAGTCCAAATCTATTTTTTCATTCACTTGCACTTGGTTGATGCCGGGTAATCGGTATTCAACGGGGTCTTCAACAGTGATGATTTTATTTGATGGAGAGTTAAGCTCATTTAAGGCCGCATATAGCGTCGTTGTTTTACCACTACCAGTCGGGCCTGTCACTAACACCATGCCACTTGGGCGATGTATCAGTTTGCGAAAACGCTCTAGCATGTCAGGTGGCATGCCTAGTTTTTCTAATGAAAAATTACTGCTGTTTTGAATCAATAGACGCATCACTACAGATTCGCCGTATTGTGTTGGCATTGTTGATATACGCACATCAACTGGCTGCTGTTTAACTTTTAGTGCAAAGCGTCCATCTTGGGGTAGGCGTTTTTCTGAAATGTCTAGGCTAGACATTAATTTGAGACGCAAAACCAATGCTGAAGCAATTTTTAATTCGGCCTCAGTTTGAAGATGCATAACGCCATCGATTCTAAACCGAATAAAAAGCTTGTTTTCTTGGGGCTCTATATGAATATCAGATGCACGGACTTGTGCTGCATCCTCAAAAATAGTTTGTAGTAGTTTAACAACTGGAGCCTCTTCGCTATTGCCCGTAATGCCCAGTGCTGCAAAGTCGATAGCCGTGTCACCTAAATCTTGCCCAAGCTCCATGGCAAGGTTTGATATCTCGTCGGTACGACGATAACTACGGTCAATTAACTGTAATAGCGCATTTTCTTGTACAACAGCAAGCTCAATATCTTTATGTAATATGCGTACGATTTCATCGTAGGCAAACAGGTCGGTTGGGTCAACCATACCTACCAGGTAAGTGTTACCTCGGTCTTCTAATACCGCACTACGAAAACGCCTTGCCTGTGCCTCAGGTAGCTTGTTAATGGTTTCAGTTTTGGTAGTGAATTGCTGGATGTTGATGTAAGGAATTTTTAGCTGATGCGCTAATGCTTCAGAAATCTGTGTTTCTGTGACATAGCCACTATCGACAAAAATTCGGCCAAGTTTACGGCCTGTACGTTTTTGTTCTTCAAGTGATTTGTTTAAATCTTCAGCAGAAATTAAATTCTGCTGAACCAATACTTCACCAAGGCGAATCTTTTCAGGACGTGCCATTTAAACCTCAAGCTTATTCATTTTTATTAGTATCTAGTGATTGAATGGTTAATTTTTATAATACTGAACATTACTCAGTGACGAGGCAACATTCTAGTTAGCGTATTGTCTTTGAGTATGTAATGATGAAATAACGCTGCAATTGCGTGAATGCCAATTAGGTAATAACCCAATACACCAATCGTTTCATGTAGCTCTTTGAGCGATGATGCCAACTCCTTATTCTTAGCAACTAGTGCCGGAAGCTCCAAACCGAAAAAAGGAATAGGTTTACCAGCAGCACTTAATATGAACCAGCCAAGCACGGGCATGCCAATCATTAGTGCATAAAGCGCTAGGTGCCCTAATTTTGCAGAGATCATTTGCCATTGTTTTGGTTGAGGAGAGATGAGGGGTGTAGGTGAGGTGACTTTAAAGTACAAGCGCACCGCAACTAGAAGTAGTATCGATAGTCCAAGCATAAAGTGCCAGACTTTTAGGGCCTCACGTGGGTCGCTTCCTTTAGGATAAAGCTCTCGTAGCTCAATGCAAGCGTATACGCCGATAAATACTAATGCCATTAACCAGTGCAAAATGATTGAAACACTTCCGTAGTGTGTGTTTGAATTTTTCCAGAGCATGCTTGCTTATACCTTAAGTTGAGACACACGTCATATATTGCACTGAACGTATTGAATGTGCAACAAGCTAAGCTGTATTTATGCTGATGAATATCAGCCTGTCGCCAAGTGGTTGGTGTTACGTTGATTTGAAGGGAATAACGCTTAAAATGAAAAAGCCTCGCATTTCTGCAAGGCTTTATGTGTCTGGCTCCTCAACCTGGGCTCGAACCAGGGACCTACGGATTAACAGTCCGGCGCTCTACCAACTGAGCTATTGAGGAATATTGGGTATCACTCGACAAAAGTCCGCATCAGCATGCGAAACAAAAAATTGGCTCCTCAACCTGGGCTCGAACCAGGGACCTACGGATTAACAGTCCGGCGCTCTACCGACTGAGCTATTGAGGAATCGGTGAAGGCGCTATAATACTTATCGAGCGCACTTTGGTCAATCACTACTCGCTAAATTCTAGGAAATTTTAATGAAAAAAAATAAAAAAATATTAATTAGAATTTTGGTTTTAATTAGCGTGTTGATTATTCTACCTTTTTTCATTCCAATCAGAACTTACCTAAATGAAGCAGAGAAGCTCGCTAGTGATCAGTTAGGAGTACCTGTCAGCATTTCTACTGGTCACTTTGTATTTTTCCCTAGTCCACGCGTTGTGATCAGCGGTTTGAAGGTGGGCAAAGATAGTGAGCTAGAAGTTGAGCAGCTTGCTGTTATTCCATCTTTAAGTACTGTTTTTTCTGAAACTAGAGTGATTGATGTGGAAGTGACTAATCCAATCGTCAAAAAAACAGCGATAGGTATCGTATCTTCTATTCTGGATAAGCGTTCAGAAGCACCCATTGAGTCTGATGCCATCAATATACGGCACATTAATGTAGATCAGCTTACCTTAGATTGGCCTGGCATCAAGCTGCCAGTGCTTACTATGGACATTAATTTAACTAAGGCTAATCAATTAGAGTCAGCAAAACTTGAGACTAAGGATGCTACTTTAACGTTAAATATTGCACCTAAGGCTGATGCGCATTTAATCTCAGTGAGCATGAAGAAATGGACGCTACCAATTGGATTGCCTTTGACTGTTGAGAGTGCAGAGTTTGATATGCACTTAAAGTCAGACCATTTAGAAGTTCCTCGCGTTGATTTGGATATGTATGGCGGTAAAGTAACGGCTAACTTAAATGTGTTTTGGGGTAAAAATTGGCGTACTAATAGCAATGTAAAAGTTGTGAATCTTTCGGTCAAAAGTCCAAGTAGATTGGTGAGTAAGTCAGTTTATTTGAGTGGAAGTTTGTCTGGTAGCGGTCATTTCTCAGGATCCGCAAAAGATATTGGTACGTTAGCTGATCATATCAATGCAGATTTTAAATTTAAAGTGAATGATGGTGTGCTGCATGGATTAGATTTAATTAAAGTGGCTAGCATTCTAACCAAGCAGACTGTAGGTGGTGAAACAGCTTTTGATGAGTTTTCAGGAACATTGAATGCTAAAGGTCAACAATACGACTTAAATGACCTTGAAATGAGCTCAGGGTTATTATCAGGGTCAGGCAGAGTTAAGATTAATGCAAATAAAGAGTTGGATGGCACAGGAGAGGTGGCACTCAAGCGCAGTATAAGTCTAGTTGCAATACCACTTGATATTTCTGGCACTATTGAGAATCCAGTCGTTTTACCTTCTAAAGCAGCGCTTGCTGGCGCCGTCGCAGGGACTGCAATTTTAGGCCCAGGCTTAGGCACAAGTGTGGGAATAAAAGCCGCAGGGGCGATAGATAAATTTAAAGGCTTATTTCAAGACGATTAACTGTTCGAAATAAGCCTGATAGGGTGTCATAAAGTAAAACTTATATCATGACAAGCACGGCTAAAATGTATTTTCATTAAAGCCGTGCTGTTATTAGTTTTAGTTTAGTGCTTTTTCAATGCGATCAAGTGCGTTACGTAGGTTGTCCATTGAGGTGGCAAATGAAATTCTAAAGTATCCTTCTGCACCAAATGCAGAGCCAGGCACAACCGCAACATCAAATTCTTCAAGCAAATATTCAGCTAATGCCATATCGGTCGCTGATTTGATTTTTCCAGCACTAAATAAGGTGTCAATTGCACCACGTGCGTCAGGGAATGCATAAAATGCACCGCCAGCCATTAGGCAGCTTAGCCCCGGCATACTGTTGAAGCGATTCACTACATAAGTGTGGCGCTCTTTGAATGCCGTTACCATCGGCACGATACACTCCTGAGAACCTTCAAGCGCTGCTTGCGCGGCTACTTGAGAGATTGACGTAGGGTTGCTAGTTGATTGAGACTGTAAGATCTCCATCGCTTTGATGATGTAAGCTGGTCCTGCTGCATAGCCAATTCGCCAGCCTGTCATGGAGTACGCTTTAGATACGCCATTAAGTACAATGCAACGGTCTTTTAGTGCTGGCGTTGCATTCAGAATGTTGTAAAACTTGTTGCCAGTTAAATTGACATGTTCATACATATCATCTGTTGCTACTAAAACATGTGGATGTTTAAGTAACACTTCCCCAAGTGCTTGTAGTTCAGTAAGTGTGTAAACAGCACCAGTCGGGTTTGACGGTGAGTTGATCATAAACAACTTTGTTTTAGGGGTGATGGCTGCCTCTAATTGTGCAGCTGTTAGCTTGAACCCTTGCTCAATGCCACATTCCAAAATGATTGGGTTAGCTTCAGCTACGAGTGCGATATCCGCGTAAGAGACCCAGTAAGGTGCTGGAATAATCACTTCGTCACCTTTATTTAATACGGCCAAGCAAAGGTTGAAGATAGTTTGTTTGCCACCAACCCCTACAATCACTTCATTGAGTGCGTAGTCGAAACCATTTTCGTTCTTAAATTTTGCAACAATTGCTTTTTTAAGTCCTGGAATACCAGCAACTGGCGTGTACTTTGTAAAACCAGCATCAATCGCGGCTTTGGCTGCATCTTTAATATGTTGAGGCGTGTCAAAGTCTGGTTCTCCAGCAGCTAAGCCGATAATGTCTCGACCTTCAGCTTTGTATTTTCCTGCTTTAGCTGTAATGGCTAATGTAGGAGACTCTTTGATAGATAAAACGCGTTGAGATAATACGGAGTGTGACAAGGTCTGTTCCTTAAGACAAATTTGTATGTAACCGGTTGAATTGCCGCCATTTTACGCATAAATATGTTTATTAGGAATAGCACTGCACCTAAAAAGTTAAAGAAGGCAGCATGTAATAGCATGCTGCCGTGAGCCGTGATGCTAAGGCTTTGTTAGCATTGAATATTGCAGCCTAGCATTTCACTAAATTCTTTTGCTAGATTTTCATCAATTTTGGCAATCGTTGAATTGATTTTGCTCATGCTGTCTTGGTCTCCTGCCGACTGTGCAATAGCACCGAGCCTAAACAGTGCATTGGTGTTATTTGCATCAACGGCAACTGATTGTAAGTATGATTTTTTTGCATCGTCTATTTTATTTAACTTTTCTTGGGCCACACCAAGCTCATACCATCCTTCAGTATCTTTAGGGTAGGTTTCTGTCCACTTAGTGGCAACTTGCATTAGTTTTGGCCAGTCTTGGTTAATTTCAGGAATGGCCATCTGCATGAAAAATGGTTTGTTATTATCATCCTCTTCCCAAAATGCTTTGCCTGTAATGGGAAATGTTGTTTCAACAGGTAATTTTTCTAAGTTTGCAAGCCATTCGATAGGAAGTGAGTAAAAGTAGGCCGGTCGACCAGGTGTTTTAAATGTATTAATACCTAAAAGATTGCCTTCAAGATCAAATATGCCGCTACCGCTTGCCCCCATTAAAAACTTAGCGCTACTGCGAATAACCATGCCACCATCAAAATGATAAGTGGTTTTAATCACTCCAGATGAGGTGAGTGGGGCAAGAACGCCGTTAGAATGACCAATAGATAATATCTCCTGACCTCTTTTGATATTTGAGCTGCTACCAATAGGTGCTGGAATGAATGGAAGTTTTGCTGTGACCAAACACAAGTCATGCCAACGATCTGCCTGAACTGAATCTATTTCGTAAGTGTCTTCGCCACGGGCAACCCAAGGAGACTTGGTGCTGCGGAATATATGACAATTGGTAATCACTTTATTTTCAGCAACAACAACACCAGAGCCGTAAGCGAGACCGCCGCTACTGTTGTATCCACGTATCATTACAACTGATTGTAAAGATTTAAGTACTTTAGCTTGGTCTAAAGCCATAGCTGACTGCACAAGGCTCATCAGGGCTGCTAGCAGAATAAATCTACGCATGAGTGACTCCAAAAATTAATTGTTACTTATTGATAATATGTGCTGAATAAAACCGGCAGTTACTAACCACTTAAGATGATTGATATTTTTGTCATCTGTTGGCCTGATGTTTGTTTAATGACTGTGCATCATTAGCAAAGTTCGAGTCATTATTAAATTTAAGAAATTTCTAGCTGAGATTAGTTGGCAGTTGTTATTGAAATTTCTGTTAAAATTTAAGTGTTTATATCAATACAAAGCATAACGTGTTCGTTACATTTCCTAATAGTAAATATCAACTCCATCAACCTTTTCCTCCTGCCGGTGATCAACCGCAGGCGATTGATAAATTAACGCAAGGCGTTAATGATGGGCTTAAGTTTCAAACACTGCTTGGTGTAACTGGCTCTGGCAAAACTTTTACGATGGCTAACGTGATAGCACGTACTGGCCGTCCTGCGATTGTGATGGCCCCGAATAAAACCTTGGCAGCACAGTTATATAGTGAGTTTCGAGAGTTTTTTCCGAACAATTCAGTGGAGTATTTCGTGAGTTATTACGATTACTATCAGCCTGAGGCTTACGTACCATCGCGTGATTTGTTTATTGAAAAAGATTCCAGCATCAATGAGCATATTGAACAGATGCGGCTTTCAGCCACCAAAGCGTTGCTAGAGCGTGAAGATAGTATTATTGTGGCGACTGTATCAGCCATTTACGGTATTGGTGACCCAACTGACTACCACGGCATGGTGTTGCATGTGCAGCAGGGTGAGAAAATAGCTCAGCGTGACATGATTACACGCTTGGTAGGTATGCAATACGATCGTAATGAGTTTGATTTCTCGCGTGGCACTTTCCGAGTGCGCGGAGATGTTATCGATGTGTTCCCAGCAGAAAATAATGAAACTGCGGTTCGCATCTCTATGTTTGATGATGAAATTGAGTCAATCACCTTATTTGACCCGTTAACAGGCCAGATTTTTAATAAAATCCCTCGTTATACGGTGTACCCTTCAAGCCACTATGTTACGCCTCGCGAAACGACGATTCGTGCGATGGAGAAAATTAAGCACGAGCTTAAAGATCGCGTGAGCTTTTATATTCAGAATAATAAGTTAGTAGAAGCCGCCAGAATTGAACAGCGCACACGGTTTGATCTTGAAATGCTCAATGAAATCGGCTTTTGTAAGGGCATTGAAAATTATTCACGTCATTTATCAGGGCGCAACCCTGGTGATCCGCCACCTACATTGATTGATTATTTGCCAGAAAATGCGTTAATGATTATTGATGAAAGCCATGTGACCGTACCGCAAGTAGGTGGCATGTATAAAGGTGACCGTTCGCGTAAAGAAAACTTGGTGGATTATGGTTGGCGTTTACCATCTGCATTGGATAACAGACCTTTAAAGTTTGAAGAGTTCGAGCACATTATGCGTCAATGTGTATTTGTTTCTGCTACGCCTGCGGACTATGAAAAAAATCACCAGCAACAAGTAGTTGAGATGATTGCACGTCCAACCGGGCTAATTGACCCAGAAATTATCGTTAAACCGGCAGATACGCAAGTGGATGACCTATTAGGTGAGATTAAAAAACGTGTTGAGATTGGTGAGCGCGTTTTAGCAACTACGCTTACTAAGCGTATGGCCGAGGATTTAACTGACTACTTAAGTGAGCATGGCGTTAAAACGCGCTATTTACATAGTGATATTGATACCGTAGAGCGTGTGGAAATTATCCGCGATTTGCGTCTTGGTGAATTTGATGTATTGGTTGGTATTAACTTGTTGCGTGAAGGTTTGGATATTCCTGAAGTATCTTTGGTTGCGGTATTGGATGCCGATAAAGAAGGTTTTCTGCGGTCTGAACGTAGCTTGATTCAAACGGCAGGGCGTGCGGCACGTAATTTAAATGGCCAAGTAATCTTTTATGCCAATAAAATCACGCGCAGCATGAAGCTGGCGATGGATGAGACTGAGCGTAGACGAGGTGTTCAGCGGGCGTTTAACGAGGCGCATGGGATTGTGCCTAGAGGCGTATCTAAACGTATTAAAGATATTATTGATGGTGTTTATGATAAAGATGAAGCATTGCGCGAGCGTAAAGCTTTGCAGGATCAAGCGAATTACGAATCTTTAAGTGAAAAACAAATCACAAAAGAAATGAAGCGTTTGGAAAAAGCGATGCACGATGCAGCCAAAAATCTAGAGTTTGAAAAAGCGGCAGACTTTAGAGATCAACTCAAAAAGCTCAGGATTAAGTTTTATGGCGCAGAGATGCCGGATCTTGTTTGAAAATTAGACCGTAGTTAGACATTAGATTGAATCTTAAAAAGTATTTGATAGCGTTCAGGTCACAAACCGATTGATTTTATTAAATATAATTTGATTAGTCGTGTGCTTTTGTCTATAATCCTGCGCTTGCTCGGTAGTGATGTCGAGTAGTTTTTGTTTTTTTACCTTGTCACACTGCATAAAGCAGGTGGCTTTTATCCAAAAGGAGTGTCTATGAGACATTATGAAGTAGTATTTATCGTCCATCCGGACCAAAGCGAGCAAGTGCCAGCGATGATTGAGCGTTACCGTGCGCTCATCACCACTAACGGTGGCGCAATTCACCGTTTAGAAGACTGGGGCCGTCGTCAATTGGCTTATCCAATCCAAAAAATTCACAAAGCACACTATGTGTTAATGAACATTGAATGTAACCAAACAGTGTTAGAAGAATTAGAGCATGGCTTTAAATTCAACGACGCAGTATTGCGTCACCTAACAATGGCTACAAAAACTGCTGTTACTGCACCATCACCAATGATGAAAGAAGAGAAATCTAAATCAGTGTTGAGTAAAGATGCAGCACCAGTTGCACCTACAGAGGCAGCTGCTGCTTAATTGAATAAATTGGTGATACAAGCTGAGGTGGTGCAAATTGAACCGCTTCGCTACACACCAGCAGGCATACCGTTGTTAAGTGTTGTATTGCGACATGTTTCAGAGCAAATTGAAGCTGGCATGAAGCGAAAAGTAGAATGTGAAGTTAATGCAGTGGTCTTAGGTGACTTAGCATTAAAAGGTTTAAAGCAGGGCGTTCAAATTTTGGCGCAAGGTTTTTTAGCTAAACGCAGTCTTAAAAGCACACAATTGGTTATGCATATTAATGACATAAAAACTATGTAAGCAGTGCTTACATAAATTAAAGAATTTAGGAGTTTAAGATGGCAAGAGATATGTACAAACGCCGCCGTTACTGCCGTTTTTCAGCAGAAGGCATCAAAGAAGTAGATTACAAAGATGTTGATCTTTTAAAAGACTTCATCTCTGAAAATGCAAAAATCATCCCAGCACGTATGACGGGTACTAAAGCTCGCTATCAACGTCAATTAACGTCAGCGGTTAAACGCGCTCGTTTCTTGGCATTGTTACCATACACTGACAAACACCCAGGCTAAGGAGATTTAAGATGCAAGTAATTTTATTAGAAAAAGTAGCTAACCTTGGTGTATTAGGTGATGTTGTTAAAGTTAAAGACGGTTTCGGTCGTAACTTTTTGATCCCACAAGGTAAAGCTAAACGTGCAACCGAAGCTAACAAAGCTGAATTTGCGGCACGTCGTGCTGAATTAGAAAAGCAACAAGCTGCAATTTTAGCTGCTTCACAAGCACGCGGCGAAAAACTAGCTGGTTTTGTTGTGACAATCGCTCAAAAAGCTGGTGTTGATGGTCGTTTGTTCGGTTCTGTAACAAACGGTGACATCGCTGAAGCTTTAGTTGCTCAAGGCCATGAAGTTGCTAAATCATTGGTTCGTTTACCAAACGGCCCTTTGAAAACAATTGGTGACCACGCAGTAACAGTAGCTTTACATCACGACGTTGTTGTAGATATCACTGTAACAGTAGTTGCTGAAGCATAACTAAGCAATTCGTTTCAAATAAAGCCGGCCTAAATGGTCGGCTTTTTGCATTTAGGTGTTATGTTGTCAATTTTTCTTCAATAAGTAACGCTCAAGCATCAGTGAGCTATGATTCGCTGTTCTTGAATCAATTCATTTATCTCTTGCATCAAAAGCCATTAAGTAGCTGTCATTCCGTAAAAAGTAATAATAAAATTTTGGTGATATAAACTCTTAGCGAGTTAATCCTGCACTGATATAATCATGGCTATGGCTGATAATCAATTAGATGCACTTAAAATCCCCCCACACTCTGTAGAAGCAGAGCAATCCGTTATTGGCGGCTTGCTACTTGAAAATGAAGCGCTTGATAAGATTGCTGATATTCTTAGCGGTAAAGATTTTTACCGCTACGACCATAAGCTTATTTTTGAGCATATTTCCAAACTGATTGAGCACAACAAGCCTGCTGATATTGTTACAGTGGCAGAGTCCCTAGAAAATTCCGCTGAACTTTCTGGCGTTGGTGGTATTGCCTACCTAGGATTATTGGCACAAAACACTCCAACTGCGGCTAATATTCGTCGGTATGCAGAGATTGTGCATGAGCGTTATGTGATGCGCCAACTGGTGGCGGTTGGTTCAGGCATTGCTGAAAGTGCATATGCGCCAAATGGCCGCGATGCGCAACAGTTGTTAGATGAGGCTGAAGCCAAGATATTTCAGATTGCTGAAGGTGGTAAGCGTAGCACTGAGGGTTTTATTGATATTAAAGTGCTGTTGCCGCAGGTAGCCGATCGTATCGATCAACTATTCTCACGTGACAATCAATCAGATGTCACTGGTATTCCAACTGGTTTTGCAGACTTAGATTCAATGACCTCAGGCCTTCAAGGCGGTGACTTGGTCATTGTTGCAGGACGCCCATCTATGGGTAAGACAGCTTTCTCACTGAATATTGCAGAAAACGTAGCGCTTGATACAGGTTTGCCTGTTGCTGTGTTCTCAATGGAGATGGCAGGTACACAGCTTGCAATGCGTATGATTGGTTCTGTAGGTCGATTAGATCAGCATCGTATGCGGACAGGTCGGTTAGAGGATGAGGATTGGGAAAAGCTAACAACAGCGCTAGGTAAGTTAAACGAGGCACCTCTCTTCATTGATGAAGGAGCTGGTTTGAGCAGTTTTGATGTGCGCGCAAGGGCGAGAAGGCTGCATCGTCAGACTGGTAAGCTTGGCTTAATTGTTATCGATTACTTACAGTTAATGACAGCCCCATCAGGTAAACAGGGCGAAAACCGTGCAACAGAAATTTCTGAAATTTCACGGTCATTAAAAGCCTTGGCCAAAGAGCTTGATGTACCAGTGATTGCGCTTTCTCAGTTAAACCGTAGTCTGGAGCAACGACCGGATAAGCGTCCTGTGATGAGTGACCTGCGTGAATCAGGCGCGATTGAACAAGATGCTGACGTCATCTTGTTTATTTACCGTGATGAAGTTTATAACCCGGATTCTCCCGATAAAGGTACTGCTGAAATCATCATCGGTAAACAACGTAACGGTCCAATTGGTAGAGTTAGATTGACGTTCCTTGGCCAACATACACGCTTTGAGAATTTTGCTGGCAGTGGTCACATGGCCGATGAGTACTAGTTATCAGAATACTAGAGTGAAGCAATGCGTCCAATCCTAGCTACGGTTTCTCTTCATGCATTACGGCATAATATAGCTGCTGTAAGAAAATTCGCACCTCGTTCAAAAGTGATGGCAGTCGTTAAAGCTAATGGCTATGGGCATGGTTTAATCAATGTTGCGCATGGATTAGGCTCTGCTGATGGCTTTGCAGTACTAGGTATTAATGAAGCCATTGATTTGCGTGATGCAGGTTTTCAGCAAACAATTTTATTATTAGAAGGTGTATTTTGTGAGCAAGAGCTCAATATTGCATCTAACTTTGCCCTTAATATTGTTGTTCATTCTTTACAGCAGCTTGTCATGTTGGAGGGTGCAACCTTAGCTAAGCCAATACATATTCACCTTAAAATGAATACAGGTATGAATCGTTTAGGGTTTAAGCCTGACGCTTTTATTTCAGCCTATGAAAGGTTGAAGGCTTGTAAAAATGTTGCTGATATTACGCTCATGACACATTTTGCAACTGCAGATGATGAGCTTGGTATTGAAAAGCCATTGAACATGTTTAAACAAGTCACTCATGAGCTAAATTCACCTATTTCTTTGGCTAACTCTGCCACTATTTTGCGACACTCTAATGCCCATGCAGATTGGGTGCGCCCCGGTATCATGCTTTATGGTGCTACTCCTGTTGGAAATGTTGCAGCTGCAGATTATGACTTAATGCCCGCGATGCAACTCACTTCAGAAATTATTGGCGTACAAGAAATCCAGGCCGGTGAAACAGTGGGTTATGGTAGCCGCTTTACAGCCACCAAAGCAACCCGTGTAGGTATTGTAGCTTGTGGATATGCTGATGGTTACCCGAGACATGCTGGTTTGGTAAGTGGCAATCAGAACGATGGCGCACCAATTGCAGTTGCTGGAAAACTAACCTCCACATTAGGGCGTGTTTCAATGGATATGTTGTTTTGTGATTTAACGAACATACCTGAGGCTAACATAGGCTCAACAGTCGAGCTTTGGGGTAAGCAAGTGTCTGTAGATGCTGTTGCAGCAGCTTCTGATACTGTGGGCTATGAATTACTCTGTGCTGTCGCTCCACGTGTGCCGATGAAGGTAGTTGATTGATGGCTAAAGCTAAAACTATTTACACTTGTACTGAATGTGGCGCAAGTGAGCCTAAGTGGCAGGGGCAGTGCCCAAGTTGCCATGCATGGAATACACTAGTCGAATCTATCGCAGAAACAACTAGCGTTAGTCGCTTCGCACCATTAGCAGAAACAGCTGGTTTACAAAAGCTAGCAGAAGTAGAAGCGGCAGAGGTTCCAAGGCAGCCAACTGGCGTGAGCGAGTTTGATCGTGTGTTAGGCGGTGGTTTAGTAGCTGGCGGGGTTGTGCTAATTGGTGGTGACCCTGGCATTGGTAAGTCTACTTTGTTGCTCCAGACCTTATGCCATATTGGTGGTGCAAGAAAAGCGATTTACGTCAGTGGTGAAGAGTCGCCGCAGCAAATAGCCATGCGCGCGAAGCGTCTTGGTTTAGATGCTAGCCCAATATCACTATTAGCTGAAATTAATCTAGAAAAAATTATCAGCATGCTGCAGAAGCATAAACCTGATATTGCAGTCATCGACTCTATTCAAACGGTTTACTCCGAGGCACTACAATCGGCTCCAGGGTCTGTTGCGCAAGTGCGCGAGTGCTCTGCACAATTGACGCGTTTGGCAAAGCAGGCAGGTATTACAGTGATATTAGTTGGTCACGTAACAAAAGAGGGGGCTTTGGCAGGCCCGCGCGTGTTGGAGCACATTGTCGATACTGTTCTTTACTTTGAAGGCGACCAAAGTTCTAGCTTCCGTTTGATTCGTGCATTTAAAAACCGTTTTGGCGCAGTGAATGAATTGGGTGTATTTGCGATGACTGAAAAGGGTTTGCGCGAAGTCACCAACCCTTCTGCATTATTTTTATCGCACCATAGCGAGCAAGTGGCTGGCTCTTGTATTACGGTCACCATGGAAGGTACGCGTCCTCTACTGATTGAAATTCAAGCATTGGTCGATGAGGCGCATGCGCCTAACCCAAAGCGGCTATGTGTTGGGTTGGAGCAAAACCGTCTTGCGATGTTGTTAGCTGTGTTGCATCGCCACGCCGGGGTAGCTTGTTTTGATCAAGATGTATTTATCAATGCGGTTGGTGGCGTTAAGATTTCAGAACCAGCGGTTGATTTAGCAGTGCTTCTTTCAATCACTTCTTCTTTAAAAAACAAACCATTAGATAATAAACTTATAGTGTTTGGTGAGGTTGGTTTGGCCGGGGAGGTTAGACCTGTACAGCGCGGACAAGAGCGATTAAAAGAAGCCGCAAAGCTTGGTTTTACCAAAGCAATTGTACCTAAAGCGAATGCACCAAAACAACGAATTGATGGAATAGAGGTTGTAGCAGTTGAGCGCTTAGAGCAGGCACTCAACTATGTAAAGAATTATTAACGATTAAAATTATTAATCGTTAGAAATAGCTGTGTTTTATGATGCGTTACTAATAAGGTTAGCACAATAAATGCCACTTCTAACTGCTCCCTCAATCGTTGCTGGATAGCTAGCATAAGTATAGTCTCCAGCTAGATAAAGGTTGCTTTGTGCTGTTCTGTTTGTTGGGCGTGCTAAATCAGGTAAGCATGAGAAAGTAGCACGCTTTTCAGCAATCACTTTATGCCATAAGGGTTTAGGTAGTTGTGGAAAGGCTTGATTTAACTCTTTTGCTACTTTTAATGCAAGATCATCTTGTGTCAGTTTTTGGTGTTTTCCCTCTGCGCTCACAATAACAGCCAGTAGCCCTTTTTCTCCACAAAGCTCGCCTCGGTCAAATACCCACTGACTTATCGTATTGCTTAATCCACACATCACTTGTGGTAGTTTTGTTTCTATTGGGTATTGTAAGTAAATTGTGTAAATAGGCTGATATTGATAATGATCAGTTTTATCTCGACTAGTTTTTAATTTAGGGAGTTGTTCCAATAGCTTATCAGTCCTGGCTGGTGAGGTAGCAACTATCACGTGACTAAAATTAAATGTCCCTTGTCTGGTTTCTAAATTAAACCCATTGTCCACTTCTACTAGCGTGCGTATGCGATGATTTAACTTTATACTGCCGCCTCTAGCTTGTATGTAATGTGCTAATGGATGCGAGATAATCTTTGATAAATCTAGTTTTGGAATTAAAAAATCGCTATTTTTTTTGTGCCCACTAAACGAATCGCGTAATACATTTAAAAATATTTTGCTGCTTGCTTTTGCAATAGGAGTATTAAGCGCAGCTAAGCACAGAGGCTCCCATAACATTTGGATTAACTTAGCTGATTGATGATGTAGCTTTAGAAATTTTACTAATGGTTTATCATTGATGATTTCATAGTTAGACGATTGTAAATGTCTCATAAATGTTAAAGCAGTTATTCGATCTTTAAATGACAAGCCTTTACAAAATATAAAACCCACGAGCATATTGAACGGGGCTGGCAAATAATTGACAGATTTTAATGAAAATATGGATTTAGCACTACTGGACACCATGTTGAGTTGTAACGGTAGCCGCAAAAACGCTTCGTTTTCTTTAACACCAGCTTTTTCAAGTAGTGATAAAGTGGCGTGATAAGCACCTAATAAAATATGTTGGCCATTATCTAGTAGCTGTAATAAATCTTTATTTTCAACGACTACCGTGCGAGCGCGCCCGCCTAGCTGAGAGCTAGCTTCAAATAATGTGACTGAATAACCGCGCTCGGTTAAAGTTGCAGCGGCGCTCAACCCAGCACAACCACCACCAATAATTGCAATATTATGTTGATGCGTATTCAAATGTGTTCTCAGGAAATTATAGATACTTAAACCAAGTGCTAAAGGCAATCCATAGCTTACGAAGTGTGCCTAATGATATGCGTGCATTAAGGACTTTTTCTGCACCGTCAGATTTTATTTCTCGTAGCAATGTTCGATAAATAGCTGTCATGATTAAACCTACGCGTTGGCTCTTTTTATCTTCTGCCGGCAGCTCGTTCAGTGCTTTATCGTAATACATCTCAGCGCGTTCAATTTGCGCATCCAGCAGTCTTTTTACCGCGTCAGATTCACGGCTTTTTAGAATATCGTCTTCTGTCACATTAAACTTAGCAAGTTCATCTAATGGAAGGTAAATGCGATTGCGGCGCGCATCTTCCCCAACATCTCTGATGATGTTAGTCAGTTGAAAAGCCATGCCAAGGTCATGTGCGAACTTGAGTGTTTTTCTATTCTCAAACCCAAATATCTGAGCCGAGAGAATACCAACTACGCTGGCAACGCGATAACAATATAGCTGTAGTTGCTTGTAGTCTTCATAGCGATTAAAATTTAAATCCATCTCCATGCCATCAATGATTTCATGGAAGTGTTCTTCATCTAATTGAAATTGCTGGATAACTGGCTCAAGTGCCTTTGTCACTGGGTGAATTGGTTTTTTTAGATATAAGTTGCGCACTTCATCTTTCCACCATGCCAGTTTTACTTGAGCAACTTTTAATTCCGTACATTCATCGACAACATCGTCAACTTCGCGGCAAAAAGCATATAGCGCAGTAATCGCCTCACGTTTCTGTTTTGGTAAAAACATAAAGCTGTAATAAAAACTAGAGCCGCTTTTTGCTGCCTTTTCTTGGCAATATTGCTTAGGTGTCATATGGAGTGGTCGAACTAAATAATGAATGTTTATAGCTTTAGCAGCGCTTTTGAAAAGACGATGGCCCAATCTAAGCAGTTTAGTGTTGGCCTGTGGTTAAAAACATCGCCATTCACTGCACTTATCTTATGAATAATTCGCTCCCCGCCAGCAATAATCATGCGCATTTCAAAACCAATGCGTCCTTTTAAGATTTTACCCAAAGGCTTGCCCATGTTAAGTAATGCATGGGTGCGACGTAAGTTAAAATGCATAAACTGATGCCAATGATCATCTGTCGCTTGAGTTGCATTGACATAAGCCCTGATTGTTTGCTCTGAGATACCAAAGGCCATCAGCTCATCTTGGCATAGATAAACTCGTTGTTTACCTTCGTTTTTCTTAAAATCAATTGCTATATCTTGCAGAAAGTTAATTAATTGTAATGCAGAGCATATATGATCTGAATACTGGATGTTTTCGAAAGTTGCTTGCTGGTACAAATGTAATAAAAGTCGACCTATAGGGTTTGCAGAGCGAGTGCAGTAGTCTAGTACATCTTCATAATCAGCATAACGTGTTTTCGTCACGTCCTGGCTAAACGCATCAAGTAAGTCATAAAACGGAGCTATTGGTAGCTTTCTCTCACGTATCATTTTCCCTAAGGTCACAAAAAAAGCTGTTTTTGGTTTTATGTACGCTTGTAACAAGTCAAGCTCATCGCGAAATTCGCTTAGCAAATTTAATCGTTGCTCAATAGTGAGGTCACCTTCATCAGCAAAATCATCGGCCTGTCTGGCAAAGCTATAAATTAAGGCAATAGGTTCGCGTAGGTGGTGGGGCAAAAAAAAGGAGGCTACTGGAAAATTCTCATAATGATGACTGGCTAAGTCTAGGCTTTGTTGAGCCACTGCCATTGATGTGTCACCAAACTTTGAGCAATTATTTACCATGGCGTGAGTATGCCACAAAATTAAATCATTTTTGATGGCAAACTTTGCTATTTGTCATGAACATTTGCTTTTTTTAATTGTGTAAATTTTTTCAGAAAACAATTAAAGCTTTGTTAAAATAAAAATGTATTCATAAAGAAAGCAATTATGTTAGCAATTATTGGTGGCACAGGTCTGACGCAACTAGACAACTTAAACATTACTAGACGTTTAATCGTACGAACACCTTATGGTGAGCCATCACAGCCACTGATTTTTGGTGAAATTTCTGGACGAGAAGTTATTTTCTTAGCACGTCATGGAAATGGGCACACAATCCCACCACATGAAGTTAATTACCGTGCCAATATTGCAGCCTTGCATTTGCAAGGTGTGACTGAAATTGCTGCGATTGCGACGGTAGGGGGGATTCATCCCGATTTGTCAGCAGGTAAAATTGTGATTCCTCATCAGATTATTGATTACACCTATGGAAGAAAAACAACTTTTCATGACGGAATTAGTAACCCTGTTAAACATATTGACTTTACAGAGCCATACTGTCCCATGCTGCGTGAAAAGTGGAAGAAAGCTGCTATCGCAGTAGGTGAGGAGTTGATTGATCAAGGTGTATACGCAGCGACACAGGGGCCTAGACTTGAAACCGCCGCAGAGATCAATCGTTTAGAGCGTGATGGAGCTACCGTGGTAGGGATGACAGGTATGCCAGAAGCGGCGTTAGCGCGTGAGTTGGGCATCAGCTATGCCACTATTTGTCCTGTAGCCAATTATGCAGCTGGACGGGGCGATAATTTACATGAAATTAAATATGAAGAAGTTATCTCCAACTTAAATCTCACGATGGTGCGAGTACGCAATATCATTGCCGAACTCGTAAAACAAAACGGGCATTAGTCGGCGTAATAGAAATCTGTGTAATTTGTGATTGAAAGATTCGGGTGAATAATGGCAATTAAAACTGTATTAAGGATGGGAGAGCCATGCTTGTTAATGAAAGCATCTCCAGTAGCTCAGTTTGATACACCGGAGCTGCATCAGTTGATACAAGACTTAGAGGATACGATGCAGCACATGAATGGTGCTGGTATTGCTGCACCTCAAATTGGTGTTAGCCTTCGCGTGGTGATTTTTGGGCAAAAAGAACCAATAGCAATCAATCCGCGATATCCAGATGCCGATACAGTACCTTACACTGTACTAATTAATCCGGAATTAACATTTATTGGCGATAAAGTTGAAAATGATTGGGAAGGGTGCTTGTCAGTTCCAGGAATGCGAGGTATAGTGCCGCGTCATCTGAAACTGCAATACACAGGATATGATCAATACGGAAATAAAGTCGATAGGTTAGTGAGCGGCTTTCATGCACGTGTCGTTCAGCATGAGTGTGACCATTTAGATGGTGTTTTATATCCGATGAGGATAAGTAATTTAAAAGATTTTGGATATTCTGATGTTTTTTTTCCAAATCAGGATTTTCAAGATGACTAATTTGTTGTTATAATGCTGACCTCGTAACGCAAGTAACGATTTAGATGGAAGAGTGGCAGAGCGGTTTAATGCTACAGTCTTGAAAACTGTCGTGGGTGCGAGCCCACCGTGAGTTCGAATCTCACCTCTTCCGCCAAGAATTTTAAGCCGCTTAACTTTACAATTAAGCGGCTTTGTTTTTTAACGTTAGTATCATCAAACATTATCCTAGGAATCAACATGTCTCAAATCATCGTAGAACACAATCCATCAGAAGAGAAATTAAAACAATTAGGCGTATCAAGCTGGTCTATTTGGGAAAAAGAAGTTTCTAAATTCCCATTAGATTTTGGTATGACTGAAAGTGCTTACTTGTTAGAAGGCGAAATTCACGTTACACCACAAGGTGGCGAAAAAGTAGTAATTAAAGCAGGTGATTTTGTTGTGTTCCCAAAAGGTATGAAATCAATGTGGGAAGTGGTTCAACCATTACGTAAACACTACAAACATAGCTAATCAAAATTTAGTCAATATATATTGCTAGATTACTATATTAAGTTTTAAAATCAAAGCCTTGATAATTCAAGGCTTTTTTATTGGCTGTTGTTTATTATTTGATTCAATATCAGCGCGATAATGGAGGATGTCATGAGTAAAATTACCGTAGAAAAACCAAGTCCTGAAAAGCTCACTTCTTTAGGTGTGAAAACCTGGCCTACTTGGACTAAAGAGGTATCTCAATTTCCTTGGCGTTTTAGCACGCAGGAAATTGCCTATATTTTAGAAGGTGAGGTGACAGTACAACCATCGGAAGGTGAGCCAGTAAGTTTTACTGTAGGCGATCTGGTAACATTTCCTGCTGGATTATCATGCGTTTGGCATGTTAAAAAACCACTTAAAAAACATTATCAGCTTGGATAAGCCGCTCACTCATGCTTAGTGGTTGATTTAAAGCTCATCGAGCAAAGCCATCTGCAATGAATTAACATGATTGAAATCTAGGCACTCACCATTTTTAGCTGAAATTAAGAAAGTGTCTTCGGCTCGGTTACCTAAAGTGTTTATTTTTGCGTTATGAAGCTTAATGTTGTGTTTCAGAAACTGCTGGGCTAGTGTGGCTAGCAGTCCAGGCCTATCATTGGCAATAATATCAAGCTTATGGTTGCTGTTTTCAGCTTCTTTGGTAATCGTGATTTGTGCTTGAATCGGCATGTGCTTAACCTGGCGACTAACGCGACCCTTGAGCGGAGACTCCAGTTGATATTGATCATCTAGTTGATTGGCAAGCTCCAACTCAATAAACTTCAATAATCCACTATAGCTTACAGACTTGCCCGACTGGTCTAATACAATAAAGCTATTTAATGCGTAATCATGTTTGGTTGTGAAGATTTTTGCTTCAACTATGCCATAGCCCATGCGGTCGAAAAAGTTGCATATTCTAGCAAATAAGTCATTTTTGTCCTGAATGTAAATCATCACTTGAATGCCGTCCCCATATGGGCTAAGCCTTGCACGTACGATAGGATTTTCACTGTATAAATGAGGTGTTAATAAACGGCTGTGCCAAGCTATTTCATCGCTCTCATGCCGAACAAAATAATGCTCCCCGAACTGTTCCCAAAGTTGCTCGTAAGTGTGATTACTTAAACCAAATCGACTCAGCTTTTCAGATGCTTCTTTTATTCGTCGCTGTATCGTTTGTTTTGCATGGAATGTAGGATGGGATAATGCGCGACTGGTGGCGGAGTACAGATTTTCTAATAGCCTAGCTTTCCAAGCGTTCCACACGACTGGGCTTGTGCCGCGAATATCTGCAACAGTTAGTAAGTATAGTGCGTTTAATCTACGTTTGTTTTCAACAAAATCAGCAAATGACTCAATAACACTTGGATCTGATAGATCAGTCTTTTGTGCAATTGATGACATTTTAAGATGCGCCTCTACTAACCAAGAAACTAAGGCACAATCGGCTTTAGGTAAGTGATGTAATTTGCAAAAATTGAATGCATCTATAGTACCTAATGCTGAATGATCTCCGCCACGGCCCTTAGCGATGTCGTGAAATAATGCAGCTAAGTAGAGCAAGTGTGGCGAGTCAAACTCTGCAAAAATTTGGCTACAAAGGGGAAACTCGTGTTTAAGTTCAGGCTTTGCAAATCGACGTAAGTTGGCCAAAACATTAAGAATGTGCTCATCTACGGTATAAACGTGAAATAAATCATGTTGCATTTGACCAACAATTTTCCCAAAAGCAGGGATGTAGCTACCTAATATACCGTATCGATTCATTGCGCGTAGCGCACGGTTGACACCAGTAGGCTGTGACAAGATCTCTATGAACGTTTTCTTGTTAAAAGCATTTTGTCTGAAGTCTTTATTGACCAATGGTTTAACGCGTTGTAGCGTGCGTAATAATGTGGCACTCATCCCAGATAGCTCTGGGTGCTGCTGCAGCAATAAAAAGGCTTCAAAAATTGCAGAGGGGTCTTGTTGCAACATATTCGCCGACTTTGCTTCAAGTAAATCATTGCGTGCTTCAAATTTATCATTGATCTTACGCACTGTCGGCGGTGAAGCAACAATAATCTCTTCAAGCAATTTCAGTACAATCTCATTCATGAGTTCAATAAACTTAACGCTTCTGTAGTAGCTTTGCATGAGCTGTTCACTTGCTCGCCGGCGTTGAGTGTTTGTATAGCCTATGGTAGCTGCAAGATCGTTCTGAAAATCAAACAGTAACCGATCTTCGCGACGGCTACTTAAAAAGTGTAGATGACTGCGTAATAGCTGTAGTTTCTTCTCATGATGGCGAATGCGTCTTGCTTCTGTCACGGAGATGATTTGATCTTTTGCAAGCGACAGCCAAGGATTGCTGGGTGCTGCATACTGGTGATTCTTGACTTGTAAGCTGCGTGTTATCCAAATAATCATATGCAAATCACGTAGACCGCCGGGACTTTCTTTGATATTTGGTTCTAAGTTATAAGCAGTGTCGTTGAATTTTGCGTGACGTAACTCTTGTTCTTTTAACTTGGCTTTTAGGAAGTCAATCGGGCTGATATTTTTCGCAATATTAAACAAGAAGTTTTGATACATCGTATTGTTGCCAGACAATAAGCGAGATTCAAGCACATTTGTTTGTACCGTAATATCTTTTTGAGCTTCGCTAATACACTCTTCAAGATTTCTGACGCTATGTCCAATGTTTAGTCCAAGATCCCACATGAGGCCGATGAGGTACTCAATACTTTTGTTTAATTGGCTGTTCTCTTGAGACTCTGTCGGTATTAAAACCAGTAGGTCAATGTCAGAGTAAGGGAAGAGCTCACCACGACCATACCCACCAACCGCAATAAGGCAACAGGCTGGTTCAATGTGCAAGTCTGACCACAGTTCTATGAGCAGATGGTCAATAAATTTACAGTGCTGTTTAAATAGACGGGTGGTGTTAGGGTGTTGTGCGAACTCTTCTTTTAATGCCAAGAATTGCTTTTTTAAAGTGGTACGTAAAAAAGCAATTCTATCTTTTGAAATTTCGATGGGTTCTAAAAGGTTATCTACTTGCATGATGCACCATCGTTAATTTAGAAGTTAGGCATTAAAAGCTTTATGAGTTGGTAATGAATGCTGGAGGAGGAGGTGAGCCCGCCGATAACGTCATCACTTCATAGCCTGTATCCGTTACTAAAATAGTGTGCTCCCATTGAGCTGATAAACTACGATCTTTAGTGACGATAGTCCAGCCGTCAGGCATTTGTTTGATATCGCGTTTTCCTGCATTAATCATAGGCTCAATCGTAAACATCATACCCGCTTGCAGCTTAAGTCCTGCACCAGGTCTTCCATAATGAAGTACTTGAGGTTCTTCATGAAACACTTTGCCGATACCGTGACCGCAAAATTCACGTACTACACTGTAACCACTTTTTTCAGCAAATGTTTGTATAGCAAACCCGATGTCACCTAAAGTCGCGCCTGGTTTAACTTTATTAATGCCTAACCACATTGCTTGATAGGTGATTTCACATAAGCGCTTTGCCTGTATTGAGGTTTCACCCACGTAAAACATGCGGCTAGTGTCACCGTGGTAGCCGTCTTTAATCACGGTAATGTCAATATTGACGATGTCGCCATTTTTTAGTGCTTTGTCACTAGGAACACCATGACAAATTTGCTGGTTAATGGAGGTACAAATAGACTTCGGGTAAGGTTTATGGCCGTCCGGCGCATAATTTAACGGTGCCGGAATCGCTTTTTGTATGTCTACAATATAGTCATGGCAAAGTTTATCAAGTGCATCTGTGGTAATGCCATGCACGACGTGAGGTGTAATGAAGTCCAGCACTTCTGAGGCTAGCTTGCCTGCGATGCGCATCTTTTCGATATCTTGTTGATTCTTAATTGAGATTGCCATGAGTTTTATTGAAAATTACTAATATGTCATTTTATCATAGCATATCGAATCTTAACTGCTGCGCTTGCAGCAATTTGAAAGAGATTGTTTGATCTTTTGTGGCGGCTGGCATAACAGTAAGACGATGTTACTTATATTTTATAAATATTGTTTCAGATTAAAAATGTAAGATGTAATATAGCTCAGTAAAAAGGAGGTTGGTACATGGCAGCGATACCTGTAGATTTAGCGGCAAGAGACTTAAGTGCATGGGTGAATTTTTTGAGAACTGCGGAGATACCAGTGCTTAAACAAACCGCTCGAGAAATTGGTCGCTTACAAGAAGATGAGGATAACCTTAGTGCACGTGCTATAACAAATGTAGTCCTTAACGACCCAATGATGGTTTTTAAAGTGTTGAGCTACGCACAAAAGCATAAGTCGCGCAGCCAGTTACAAGATCTTGCGCAAGTGGAGCAAGCTATCATGATGATGGGCACTGGTACCTTTTTTAGAAACATTCCACCAGTGCCGCTAGTGGAAGATGCACTTAAAGCTAATTTAACTGCGTTAATGCAGCTGCTTAAATTGATTAAACGAGCACACAGAGCTGCAAACTTTGCCGTTGAATGGGCTGCACATCTAAACGATTTACATGCAGAAGAGGTGCTTATTGCTGCATTGTTACATGACTTGTCCGAAATGCTGATGTGGTGTTATGTGCCTGAAAAGATGAATCTGATTCATGCCATGCAAGTTGCGGATAAGGCGCTGCGTAGCAAGGCTGTTCAGCAAGAAGTGTTGGGGTTTGTATTGCATGATTTGCAAGTCCAGTTGGTTGAAGTTTTTCAGTTGCCGCCATTACTCGGTAAGCTTATGCAAGATGGCGCTTCAGATGAACAGCGGGTTAAGAACGTTACACTTGCCGTGAATCTGGCAAGGCATTCAGCTAATGGTTGGAATGATGCAGCGTTACCAGACGATTATCGTGATATAGCAGAGTTGCTTCGCATTGATGTGGATAAAGTAATGCGTGTGGTTGGTGTGCCTGATGTACAATAAACCCTAAATAATATTCAATAAACCCTAGCGTGCTCAACTGCTTGGTGTTATTATCTCGCCTTTGCAATTTATGCAAAACATTTCCTATTGATTTAGTAAGTGACTAATTTACATACAGCCCACTCTAGGGTGCTCAGATTTAGTCTGGGTGTTTCTGGTGCTGTGTGAATTGATAACCCTTTAGAAGAGAGATTTAACATGTCTGTTACCATGCGTCAAATGCTGGAAGCTGGAGTTCACTTCGGCCATCAAACTCGTTACTGGAATCCAAAAATGGCACCGTTCATTTTCGGTGACCGCAACAAAATTCATATCGTAAACCTTGAAAAAACATTACCAATGTTTGAAGATGCGCTAAAGCACGTGCGTACATTGGCTGCAAACAAGGGTCGTATTCTATTTGTGGGTACTAAACGCCAAGCACGCGACATTGTAAAAGAAGAAGCGACTCGTGCAGGTTGTGCTTACGTAAATCACCGTTGGTTAGGCGGTATGCTGACTAACTTCAAAACAGTTAAGCAATCTATCAAGCGCTTGCAAGACTTTGAAACAATGTTGCAAGATGGCAGCCTTGAAAAATTCGGTAAAAAAGAAGCTTTGGGCTACAAGCGTGAAGTTGAAAAACTTGAGCGTTCAATCGGTGGCATTAAGGAAATGGGCGGCTTGCCAGATGCAATTTTCATTATCGACGTTGGTCATGAAAGTGGTGCGATTACTGAGGCTGCTAAGTTAGGCATTCCAGTGATTGGTGTTGTAGATACAAACAACTCACCTGATGGCGTTGCTTATGTAATTCCAGGTAACGATGACTCTAGCCGTGCAATTCGTTTGTATGCACGCGGTATCGCTGATGCGGTATTGGAAGGTCGTAGCTCAGTAATTACTGAAATTGTTAAATCAGCTACTGAAGAAGTTGCTGAAACAGCTGCAGAATAATTAATTCTGTTTGAAAAAGGGGCTTTTAGCCCCTTTTTAATTTAATAATTTAAATATTAAAAATACAATTATATCAAACTGTTAAATTGCATTTTTAATGCAATTTATGAATATTAAGGAGCTTAAAATGGCTGAAATTACCGCAGGTATGGTAAAAGAATTACGTGAGCGCACAGATGCGCCGATGATGGACTGTAAAAAAGCATTAACTGAAGCTGAAGGCGATATGACACGTGCAGAAGAGATCTTGCGCGTACGTTTTGGTAACAAAGCAAGTAAAGCTGCTGGCCGTGTTGCTGCTGAAGGTACAGTTGGTATTAGCATTAGTGCTGATGGCAAAACAGGTGCGATGGTTGAAGTTAACTCTGAAACAGACTTTTGTGCTAAAAATGAAGACTTCTTGAAGTTTGTAAACGAGTTAGCTAGTGTTGTTGCTGCTAGCAATGCAGGCGATATCGCTGAAGTTGGTGCATTAGCAATGGCTGGTTCAACTGTTGAAGAAACACGTGCGCAATTGGTAGGTAAAATTGGTGAAAATATCACGCCGCGTCGCTTTGTTCGTCCAACAGTGCAAGGCAAGCTGACTAGTTACGTACATGGCAGCCGTATCGGTGTTTTAGTGGATATCGTTGGTGGTGATGATGCTTTGGCTAAAGACGTAGCAATGCATATTGCTGCAGCAAAGCCTAAATCATTAGATGCATCTGGTATTGATGCGAGTCTAATCGAAGCGGAGCGTCGTGTAGCAATTGAAAAAGCTAAAGAAGCTGGCAAGCCTGAAGCAATGTTGGAAAAAATTGCAGATGGTACAGTGCAAAAATTCTTAAAAGAAGTGACTTTGTTAAGCCAAGTTTTTGTTAAAGATGACAAAATGACGATTGAGCAATTGCTTAAATCAAAAGGTGCAACAATCGCTTCATTCACAATGTACACAGTTGGTGAAGGTATTGAGAAAGCAGTTGTTGACTACGCAGCAGAGGTTGCAGCAGCAGCTAAAGTGTAATTAACGATAAGGTTAAATACCTTACAAAATTACAATGGATTAAGCGAATAGCTTAGTCCATTTTTTTTAGTAAAAATAAGCATCCAATTTGTGTCACTAGGGCTTAATTTTATGCCTAAGTGCGTTATTTTATGCTTAAATAAGCAAACTTAAAATTTGAGGAGTCCTCGTGTCTGTACCAGCTTACAAGCGCATTTTACTTAAACTTTCAGGTGAGGCATTAATGGGCGATGATGCTTATGGCATCAATCGTGCAACGATCACCAGAATTGTGAATGAAGTTAAAGAAATAGTAGATTTAGGCGTGCAAGTTGCAGTGGTCATTGGTGGGGGAAACATCTTCCGCGGTGTAGCACCGGCAGCAGAGGGCATGGATAGGGCAACCGCCGACTACATGGGTATGTTAGCAACCGTAATGAATGCAATGGCTTTGCAAGATGCCATGAAAAATATTGGTTTAAATGCTCGTGTACAATCCGCATTAAGTATTGAGCAAGTTGCTGAGCCTTATATTCGTGGCAAGGCTATTCGCTATTTGGAAGAAGGGCGCGTAGTAATCTTTGGCGCAGGAACAGGTAATCCGTTCTTTACAACAGATACGGCTGCAGCTTTACGAGGCATGGAAATTAATGCAGAAATTGTAATCAAGGCTACAAAGGTTGATGGTGTATATACTGATGATCCTAAAACTAATCCAGAAGCAATGCGTTATAAAACGATTAGTTTTGATGAGGCAATTTCAAAAAATTTAAAAGTGATGGATGCGACTGCGTTGACGTTGTGTCGCGATCAAAAGCTGCCAATCTCTGTGTTCAGTATCTTTAAGCAAGGCGCCTTGAAAAAAGTAGTGATGGGTGAGGATGAAGGAACAATGGTCTTACCATAGGCTTTGTTACATATGATTAGTACTAAATGTATGCTTTTGACAGCTTTGTCATGAAATTGATGTTGGTAAATTATTAGTGAGAAGTTGAAGTAAGGTTAATATATAAATCAGCTTTATTGTATGAAGGCTGTGTTGGAGAAATAAATGCTAGAAGATGTTAAAAAAAATGCTGAATTAAAAATGCAAAAATCATTAGAGTCTCTAAAAAATGATTTAGCTAAAGTTCGTACAGGTCGTGCCCATGTGGGCTTATTAGACCATGTCATGGTGGAGTATTACGGCTCAATGGTTGCTGTTAACCAAGTGGCAAACGTAAACCTGGGTGACTCACGTACTATTAATGTACAACCATATGAAAAAAATATGATTGCTAAAGTAGAAAAAGCAATTCGTGATAGTGATCTAGGTTTGAATCCAGCCACTAATGGTGATTTGATTCGCGTACCGATGCCGATGCTAACAGAAGAGCGTCGTCGTGATTTAACGAAAATCGTTCGTACAGAGGGAGAGGGCGCTAAAGTGGCTATTCGCAATGTTCGTCGTGACGCGAATGATGCGCTTAAGAAGTTAGTTAAAGATAAAGCAATTTCTGAGGATGACGAGCGTCGCGCGCAAGATGAGGTTCAAAAAGCAACAGATAAAGCGGTCGCTGAAGTAGATAAAATGTTGCAAGTTAAAGAAACTGATTTAATGGCAGTTTAATGCTGTAAATGGTTAAGATAATGGCACATTTTCATTGTAATCTTTTTGTACGTTCAGCCTTGGGTCGCTAAGTGGCTTTGTTCTCAAGTGCAACACAAGGTGTGCCTCCGGTTGCTGAGGTACCCAAACATGTAGCCGTTATTATGGATGGTAATGGGCGCTGGGCAAGAAAACGCTTTTTACCTCGCATTGCTGGACATAAACGTGGCGTAGAAACTGTGCGCGATTTAGTGAAAAAGTGTATAGAAATTAAAGTGGAGTACCTCACTTTATTTGCCTTCAGCAGTGAGAACTGGCGGCGCCCCCCAGAAGAGGTTTCTTTCTTGATGGGCCTTTTTATGGAGGCGCTTAAACGTGAAGTCAGTAAGCTACACCAGAATAATATTAAGTTGATAATGATTGGTGATCGAAGTCGATTTGATGCTGGATTAATTGAAAAAATTGAATCATCTGAGCAGTTGACAGCCAATAATACTGGCTTGGTGTTAACGATAGCAGCTAATTACGGCGGGCGTTGGGATGTGCTTCAGGCAGTTAATAAGCTATATAGGGCAGAACCGGCTCTAGCTGGGAGCTATAACGAAGATCATCTTACACCTTATTTATCGATGAGTTATGCACCAGAACCTGATTTATTTATTCGTACAGGTGGAGAAAAGCGAATTAGTAATTTTCTTTTATGGCAACTGGCGTATACAGAGCTTTACTTTACCGATACGTTATGGCCAGACTTCAATGAGGCTGCTTTTAATTCAGCTATCCAATCTTATCAACAACGTGAGCGTCGCTTTGGACGCACTAGCGAGCAACTTTCAGAGCTTCCTCGTTAAAAGTTCACCGAACTCCAATTAATAAAATGATATAAAAATGCTAAAAACTCGTGTGATTACCGCAATTTTGTTGGTTACAGGTCTATTGGTGACTGTATTTTTAGCATCCAAGCAGGTGTGGGCATTACTTACACTGGCTATTTCATTGCTTGCAGTTTCTGAATGGGCTAATTTAATCAGGCTTAGTCGTGTTCAGTCTTTTGGCTATATTGCGCTGGCTATCTTGGTTGGTGTTTTACTGATGCTACCGTTTCCCATATTAATAACATATCAGAATCTTGCTGTTTTAGTTTTGCTGATGCTTTCTGCGCTATTTTGGATATTTGTAGCACCCATATGGTTACATCAGCGGAAATCTTGTCAAAACACTTTCATGATGAGTCTTGTGGGTATTCTGCTGATTACAGCTACTTGGCTTGCATTGGTTGGTCTACGCGAAATTAATCCGTGGTTGTTACTTGCTGTGCTGGGTACAGTTAGTTTGGCTGACAGTGCTGCATATTTTGCAGGAAAGCGTTTTGGTCGTAATAAGCTGGCACCCAATATTAGCCCAGGCAAAACATGGGAGGGAGTGTTAGGCGCCCTAATTGCAGTCACTGTTTACGGAGGGTTTCTTTGTTTTTATCAACAACTGAATCCTTGGTTAATACCAGCATTGTGGTTGGTTGTTGGATTTAGCATCATGGGCGACTTGCTAGAGTCTTTAATGAAGCGCCAAGCTGGTCTGAAAGACAGTGGGCAGTTGTTGCCCGGGCATGGTGGTGTTTTAGATAGAATTGATGGTTTCGTCCCAACATTGCCTATGGTTCTGCTATTTATTTATGGTTTACAATTTTCAGGATTAAATGTGCATGGTTAATGCATCCGCAGTTGATGGTAAGGGTGAAGACACTCAAGATGTGATACAGCAAGTAACTATACTTGGTGCAACTGGCACAATAGGCACACAAACTTTAGATGTGATTAGCCAGCATCAAGAGCGATTCAAGGTGTTTGCTTTAACAGCCAGTACAAATGTGAATGGCTTGTTTGAACTGTGCCTCATACATAAGCCTCGCTATGCCGTAATGCTGTCATCTGAAGCTGCTTCGGCGTTATCTAGCCAGTTAAAACAGGCTGGTTTAGCCACGGAAGTCCTTCAAGGAGAAGATGCACTCAGCGATGTTGCTTCGCATCAGGATGTTGATGTGGTTATGGCAGCCATTGTGGGTGCTGCAGGTTTACATCCAGCAATGGCAGCTGCGCGAGCGGGTAAACGTATTTTATTGGCAAACAAAGAAACGTTAGTGTTGGCTGGCAATTTATTCATGCAAGCAGTGATTGATGGTGGTGCGACTTTGTTGCCTATTGATAGTGAGCATAATGCAATATTTCAAGTGATGCCTCACCAACGCACGCGAATTTTAGCTGATATGGGAGTAAAGCGTATTTTACTCACAGCATCTGGTGGCCCATTTCGTAACGCAAGTATTGAGCAATTACATAACGTCACACGTGCCCAAGCGTTAAATCATCCAAATTGGGTGATGGGTCCAAAGATTACGATTGATTCTGCCACAATGATGAACAAGGGCTTAGAGGTGATTGAAGCCCATTGGTTATTTAACGCAAGTTCTGCCCAAATTGAGATAGTTGTACATCCTCAAAGTGTCATACACTCGATGGTGGAATATAACGACGGAAGTGTACTCGCGCAGTTAGGTAATCCAGATATGCGTACGCCAATTGCCTATGGGTTAGGCTACCCTCAAAGATTAACAAGCGGTGTAAGCAGTTTAGATTTGTTAAAAATAGGGCGCTTAGATTTTTGTGCGCCAGATCGGAAGATGTTTCCTTGTTTGCGTCTTGCATATGAAGCATTAGATGCAGGTGGAACAGCACCAGCTATTTTAAATGCCGCCAATGAAGTTGCTGTCGAGGCTTTCCTCGCTGATCAAATTGGATTTATGGATATTCCTGCTTTAATTGAATCCGTTTTAACGGCATCAAGTATTGAGGCTGTGACATCGATACCACAGTTGGTCGATGTCGACACGAGAGCAAGATTGTCTGCAAAGTCATGGCTCAAGTCTCTATCTATGGTGAATGAATGATATGACACTTTTTTTGACAACCATACACACACTTCCATGTTAACAGCGTTCGCTTTTATACTGACCCTTGGTATCGTCGTGACTGTTCATGAGTATGGACATTTCCAAGTCGCAAGGTGGTGCGGTGTAAAAGTACTTAAATTCTCCATCGGCTTTGGACAGCCGCTTTGGCGTAAGAAGTTTGGTAAAGATCAAACCGAGTATGTAATTGCTGCAATTCCACTAGGTGGGTATGTAAAAATGCTGGGAGAAGACACCTCTTCTGACGAGCCTGATTTGAGTGATGAAGACATGTCACGTGCTCTGAACAGGCAAAGTGTAGGAAAGCGGATTGCCATCGTGTTAGCAGGTCCACTTGCAAACCTTCTGCTTGCGATTTTTCTGTACTGGATTTTATTCATGACTGGTGTTGTGGGTATCAAGCCAATTGTAGGTAAGTTTGTTGAGAATAGCCCAGTTGCTATGTTGAATATCACTTCAGGTGAGATCATCCAAGAGGTTGGTAATCAAAGCGTCAGTAGTTGGCAAGATGTTCGTTGGGTGTTGTTGAAAGAAACGTTAAAAAAATCAGATGTTGCAATTCAAACCGTGACTCCTCAGCTTGAGATTAAGTCTTATCAACTAAATGTAACCAAAGTTGACTTTGATGACGAGAAACTGGATATTTTAGAAAAAATCGGCTTTATTATTGATATGCCTAAAATCGCGCCTAAAATTGGCGAGGTAATTAAAGGTAGTCCTGCAGAGCAGGCTGGTTTAAAAGCAAATGATATCGTACTCGAACTCAATCAAACCAAAGTAAGTGATTGGGATGCATTCGTAAAAGAAATCAAATCCCACCCTGAAGTAGCAGTGACATTGTTAGTTAAACGAGGCACTCAGTTAGTTAATCTGAGCATTACGCCAGAAGCTATTGTTGAGAAAGATAAGAAAATAGGTCGTATTGGTGCTGGATTTAGTATGCAGCAAAGTGAGTTAGACAAGTTTTTTACAACAACACACTATTCTGTTGCGGGCGCATTTTTAAAAGCAGTAGGAAAAACTTGGGATACTGCAACGTTTAGTTTAAAAATGCTGGGAAATATGGTGCTGGGTAATGTTTCATGGAAAGGTATGAGTGGGCCTGTTACTATCGCTAACTATGCTGGACAAAGCGCTAATATGGGTTTAAAAGTCTTTATTGGATTTCTGGCGCTAATCAGTATTAGTATCGGTGTGCTGAATCTCTTACCAATTCCCGTATTAGATGGCGGGCATTTGATGTATTATATGTTTGAATTTTTTACTGGCCGTCCTGTATCGGAAGCGGCAATGAATGTAGGACAAAGAATAGGCGTTTTTCTACTTGCATGTATGATGATTTTAGCGCTTTATAATGACATAAACAGATTGATAACAGGCTGATTGAATGGCAATTCAAAATTTGAAACACCCAAAACAAAAACTTAAGTCCATGTTGTTACTTGTATCTAGCTTATATGCCGGATCAGTGATGGCACTTGAACCATTTCAAGTGAAAGACATTCGTGTAGAAGGTATTCAGAGAACAGAAGCGGGTACAGTTTTTAGCCACCTACCTGTTAAAGTTGGTGAGATCATGGATGATGATCTTGCTTCGCAAGCCATTAAGTCCCTATACAACACCGGCTTCTTCAAGGATGTGCGAATTGAAGCTGAAAATGATGTGCTGATCGTTACTGTGCAGGAGCGCGCTGCGATTGCGCAAATTGACTTTAGTGGTAACAAATCATTCCCTACTGATAAAATGAAAGAGGGTTTGAAGCAGGTTGGCATCTCAGAAAGTCAAATTTTCGATAAATCACAGTTAGATCGTGCAGAGCAAGAAATCAAACGTCAATATCTGTCACAAGGCAAATACGGTGCTTCTGTGAAAACAGTTGTCACGCCGCTTGAGCGTAATCGTGTTGCAGTCAGGTTTGATATCGAAGAGGGTGCTGTCTCAAAGATTCGTGATATTAATATCGTTGGTAATAAAGCTTATTCAATAGAGGATCTTCGTGCACAATTTCTACTGACTACGCCTAACTGGATGAGTTGGTGGAACAAAGATGACCAATATTCGAAGCAAAAATTAAATGCAGATATAGAAACCTTACGTTCTTTTTACATGAACAAAGGATACCTTGAATTTAATGTTGACTCGACGCAAGTATCAATTACGCCAGATAAAAAAGATATCTACATTACAATTAACATTACTGAAGGTGAGAAGTACACCATTTCAGAGGTGAAATTAGCAGGTGAGACTTTGGTGCCCGAAGATGAATTGCGCCAATTGATACAGGTGCAAGCTGGTGACACTTTCAGCCGTGAAAAAGTAACTCAAACAAGCAAAGCGATTAGTGACCGATTGAGTAACGATGGTTATGCATTCTCTAATGTCAATCCAGTCCCAGAAATTAATAAAGAGAAACATACTGCAGCTTTTACTTTTTTTGTAGACCCAGGTAAGCGCGTCTATGTACGACGTATTAATGTCGTCGGTAATACACGTACCCGTGATGAAGTAATTCGCCGTGAAGTACGTCAATTAGAGTCTGCTTGGTATGCCTCTAATAAAATCGACCGTTCAAAAGAACGTATTGTGCGTACTGACTTTTTCTCAGATGTGAATGTGGAAACGCCAGCAGTACCGGGCACTGCAGATCAGGTTGATTTGAATATCAGTGTGACAGAAAAATCGACAGGTAGTGTGCAGTTTGGTGCGGGCTTATCTAGTAATGAGGGGGTTGTTTTCGGTATCACCGTGAACCAAAATAACTTTTTGGGAACGGGTAATCGTGTCAGTGCGCAAGTGAACACTGGTAAAGTAAATACAACTTATTCACTTTCTTATACTGATCCATATTTCACTCCAGATGGTGTTAGTCGTGGGATTGATGTGTATCGCCGTGATGTTAATACAAGCTCTCTTAATATTGGTACTTACAACACATCATCTTATGGTGGTGGCGTAAGGTTCGGTATTCCTTTAAACGAAAGAGACGGCCTCAATTTTGGCCTTTCAGCTGACTTTACCTCTGTTGATTTGACTGATGAGAGTCCGCAGCAATATAAAGACTTTTGTGAAAAAGCAAGTGGTTGTACTAGTAACTCTCTAGTAACTACGGCTGGATGGACGCATGACTCACGTGACAGTATTATGTTTACGACTAAAGGTGTCTTGCAAAGATTATCAGGTGAGCTTGCGCTTCCAGTGCTTGATTTAGAGTACTATAAAATAGACTATAAGCACGCATGGTTTAAAGAGTTGTTCACAGGTTACACCTTAATGTTAAATGGTGAAATTGGTTATGCTGATTCTTACGGCGACCGTAAATACCCATTCTTTAAAAACTTTTATATGGGTGGTGTGAATACAGTAAGAGGCTATGATAATGGTTCTTTAGGGCCTAGAAGTATTGATGCTGTGACTGGTAATGATTTTGCATTAGGAGGTACTAAGCGCCTGCTGGGTAATGCAGAGTTGTATATTCCAATTCCTGGATTGAAAGAGTCTAAACAATTTAGACTAAGTGCATTTCTTGATGCAGGTAATGTGTTTGGAACAGATGCTTCTTACGACTTTGGTGAATTGCGTTACTCAACAGGTGTTGGTTTGAGCTGGATATCACCGTTTGGCCCTTTAAAGTTAGTCTTTGCTAAACCATTAAATAGCAAGACTGGTGATGATACACAAGCGATTCAGTTTCAGTTAGGTCAACAGTTCTAAAAAGTCCTTTATAAGACAATCCTCTCGAAATATAGTGCTGGTCACTTATTTGATTGGGTGTCTTATGGCATAATGATGCAAATATTCGCTGTACAGGGTTAGGAGAAATTAAGTGAGTCATTTTTTTAAAAGTATATTAGTTGCAAGTTTGATGACATTTGCAATGAGCGCTCAATCAGCAGACTTGAAAGTTGGTTACGTACAAGTAGATAAAATTTTACAAGATGCACCACAAACTGCTGAGAGTGGAAAAAAATTAGAAAAAGAATTTAGCCCACGCTCACAAGAGCTTGATCGTATGGCTAAACAAATTAAAGATTTGGAAACAATCTTAGATAAAGAAGGACTTACGCTTTCAGAGTCTGAGCGTCGCACAAAAGAACGTGATGCGCAAAATATTAAGATTGAGTTTCAACGTAAACAACGTGAATTGCGTGAAGATATAAACTTACGTAAGAATGAAGAGTTAGGATCTTTGCAAGATCGTATTAACAAAGCTGTTCAATCAGTGTCTGAAGCTGAGGGTTACGACTTAGTGGTGTACAGTGGCGTTGCTTACGCGAGCAAGAAAATTGACATTACAGACAAAGTATTAAAAATGTTAGGTAAGAAATAAGTAGTTTGTTTGATAACGTTACATTCTTCGAGTTAAAGCATGAGTCATGAATACTCACTTAACGATATCGTCAGTGCGCTAGGTGGTCATATAGTAGGTGATGGCAATGTGTTAATCAATAGAGTATCTTCTATTGCAAATGCCAAAGCAGGATCCATTAGCTTCTTTAATGATAGCAAGTATCAAAAAGCGCTAGTTGCAAGTGAGGCTAGTGCTTTTATTATGCGTGATGCGCACGTTAACTTAAGTGCGCGGCCTAAGATCATTGTAGATAATCCGTATGCATATTTTGCAAAACTGTCTGCTTTTCTGAATCCGCTAGCAGACATCACTCAGGGAACACATGAAACTGCGGTCATTCATCCAACTGCTCACATTCCTGACACATGCAGTATAGGACCGATGGTTGTGATTGGTGAGAATGTTACTCTTGGAGAACATGTCGTCATCACTAGTGGTTGCGTGATCGAAAACGATGTATCCATAGCAAGTGGTACACGATTAGAGCCTAATGTTGTGATCAAACACCATTGTGAAATTGGCGAAAACTGCCATTTGTTTTCAGGTGTAGTGATTGGTTCAGATGGCTTTGGTTATGCTGAAGAGTCTGGAATATGGCTTAAAATTCCGCAAGTTGGGCGTGTCATTATTCAAGCTAATGTAGATATTGGCGCAAACACTACAGTTGATCGTGGCGCTATTGATGACACAATTCTCGAAGAGGGTGTAAAGCTCGACAACTTAATTCAAATAGGACATAACTGTGTAATAGGTGCGCATACAGTCATTGCTGGCTGTGTTGGTGTGGCAGGTAGCGCGCGTATTGGTAAGCACTGCAAGATAGGTGGCGCTGCAATGATACTAGGGCATTTAGAAGTAGCGGATCATGTCACGATTTCACCTGGCAGTATGATTACTCGCTCTTTGCCTGTTGCTGATACATACACTGCATTAATGCCTTTTCAGACACATAAAGCATGGTTAAGTACGGCGGCAAGAATTCGCCATCTAGATGATTTTGCAGATAGAATTAAACAGCTTGAATATGAGATTGCCTTGCTAAAAGCAAAGTAGTTGAATCACTCAAAGATTAACAATAAAACTCTTTAAAAGAAGCAAATCGAGATTAATATGACTAATAATGCAACCTCTACTAGCAGTATGGATATTCACGAAATTCTAGAGCACTTGCCACATCGTTATCCATTCGTATTGGTTGATAGAGTGTTATCAATAGAGTTAGGTAAAGAAATAACAGCGATTAAAAACGTCAGCGTGAATGAACCTTACTTCCCTGGACACTTTCCTTATCATCCAGTCATGCCTGGTGTTTTGATTATTGAAGCAATGGCGCAAGCTGCTGCAATATTGTCTTTTAAAACAATGGATACTAAACCTACAGATGATTCCGTGTATTATTTTGCAGGTATTGATAGTGCTCGCTTTAAAAAACCAGTCTCTCCTGGGGATCAAATTGTACTGAATGTTAAAATTGATCGAATCCTTAAAGGTATTTGGAAATACTCAGGTGTTGCCACTGTAGATGGAACTGTTGTCGCTGAAGCGCAAATGATGTGCATATTAAAAGCAATTGAAAAATAAGTAATTTGTCAGTGTCGTACCACGCATAAAGAATAAGTGAAGTTAAAATGCATAATGCAAAAATTCATCCAACAGCACTCATCGATTCTTCAGCAGAGCTTGACTCTAGCGTTGAAGTAGGTGCATTTTCTGTGATTGGGCCGCATGTAAAAATTGATGCTGGTACGAGAGTCGCTAGCCATGTTGCAATTAATGGCCCTACAACTATTGGTAAAAATAACCAAATTTTTCAGTTCTCATCTTTGGGTGAGGCACCTCAGGATAAAAAGTACAAAGGTGAGCCGACTTTATTAGAAATTGGTGACAACAATACTATTCGCGAATTTTGTACTTTTAATCGTGGCACTGTCCAAGATAAAGGTACAACAAAAGTTGGTAACGACAACTGGATTATGGCTTATGTGCACATTGCGCATGATTGCCAAGTTGGTAATCATACAATTTTAGCAAATAACTCATCTCTTGCTGGTCATGTTGATATGTATGACTATGCAATATTAGGTGGCTTCACGTTAGTACATCAATTTTGTAAAATTGGTTCCCATGTAATTACCGCGGTAGGCTCTGTTGTGTTTAAAGACATTCCACCCTATGTGACAGCCGCTGGATATGATGCTAAGCCCCACGGAATTAACTCTGAAGGACTGAAGCGTCGTGGTTTTTCACCTGAAAGTATTTTACAGATTAAGCGTGCCTATAAAACACTCTATCGTAAAGGCTTAACTTTAGAAGAGTCTAAAGTCGAATTAGAAGCTATGTTATCAAAAACACCTGAAATCGGACTTTTGACTGATTTTCTAAATGTATCTACTCGCGGTATTGTCCGTTAATCACACGCTATGGTCAGAATTGGTATCGTGGCTGGAGAAGCCTCAGGTGATTTACTCGGTAGTCACTTAATACAAGCGCTTAAGCAAAAGCGTCCAGATATTGAGTTTGTTGGGGTTGCTGGGCCGAAAATGATTAGCGAAGGGGCTAAATCACTTTTCCCAATAGAGCGGCTGTCTGTACGCGGATATCTTGAGGTGATTAAGCACTTATGGGGGTTACTAAAACTACGTAGAGAATTGCTGAATCACTTTTTAAGTAATCCTCCAGATCTGTTTATTGGCATCGATGCACCAGACTTTAATTTTTGGTTAGAAAAGAAACTTAAGAGTAAAGGTATTAAAACGATTCATTACGTGAGTCCATCTATTTGGGCATGGCGTAAGAATCGGATCAAAAAGATTAAAAAAGCAGTCACCCAAGTTTTGGCGCTGTTTCCTTTTGAGCCAGCTTTATATAAAGAAAAAGGCGTTCCTGTCGCTTATGTTGGGCATCCATTAGCTGATATGCTACCGATGGAACCTGATGTCGCTGGCGCACGTGAAATCTTAAAAATAGAAACGTCTTCCTTAGTTGTAGCCATGTTGCCGGGCAGTCGACAAAGTGAAGTTGAGCAACATGCGGATTTATTTGTACAAACAGCTAAAAATATTTTCGCACAACAACCTAACGCTATATTTTTAGTACCATTAATTACACGCGAAACACGTCGTATTTTTGAGTTAGCTATATTTAATGAGCCAGAACAACTGCCTATTCAACTATTGTTTGGTCATGCACATGATGCAATGGAGGCTGCAAATGTAGTGATTGTTGCATCTGGAACCGCTACGCTAGAGGCCGCATTACTTAAAAAGCCAATGGTTATTACATACCGAATGTCTAATCTGAGTTGGCAGCTACTCAAACGCATGCGCTTGCAACCATATGTAGGTTTGCCAAACATTTTGGCAGAAAAATTTGTGGTTCCAGAGTTATTACAAGACGATGCAACTCCCGAAAAACTTGCCCAAGCTACGCTTGATCTTATCAATAACAAAGAAATTCTGGCTGAGATAAAAAAAGAGTTTACTAATATTCACTTTCAATTGAAGCAAAATACAGCAGAAAAAGCAGCAATTGCTATACTCTCCCATTTGAAATGAATCAAAATCAGTTAATCTGTGGCGTAGATGAAGCTGGGCGAGGCCCATTGGCTGGTGCTGTTTATGCTGCGGCAGTGATACTTAATCCAGAAAAATCTATTATGGGTTTGGCTGACTCTAAAAAACTCAGTGAAAAAAGACGCGACGCATTAGCGCTTGAAATTAAAGAACATGCTATTGCATGGGCGATTGCGTACAGCACTGTCGAGGAAATTGACGAGCTTAATATTTTGCAGGCTAGCTTACTCGCGATGAAGCGTGCGGTTGAGTCTGTTCAAGCAAGCTTGGTTGAGATTGCCCCATTAAACTTACTTGTACAGGTGGATGGTAACCAACGGCCAAAAATTAGTTTACCATGTGAAGCCATAGTTAAAGGCGATAGTAAAGTACAAGCGATATCTGCCGCATCTATTTTAGCCAAAACAGCGCGTGATGCTGCCTTGTATGATCTTGATCGGCAATATCCAATGTATGGATTTGCACAGCATAAAGGCTATCCGACGGCTGCACACATTGCACTATTACGTCAGCATGGTGTTTCACCAGTGCACAGGCGTAGCTATGCGCCTGTTAAAGCATTAATTTAAACAACTAAGCCAACAATAAAAATACCGTTGGTTTTTTATGTAGGTCTGGTAAGACTGATGCTTTCCATTCCTTTATGCGTTTAGTCACGATAAATTCATCAGCTAAACTAATATTACATGCAACACATAATCTTGTTTCCCCATTACAGTTACTAATAATATCTTCTAACATGTGCTGGTTACGGTAGGGTGTTTCTATAAACACTTGTGTTTCTTGCTGTTTTGAACGCTTCTCAAGTTCTTTGAGCTGATTAATCCTTGCAGCTTTGTCACTAGGTAAGTAACCCAAGAAAGTAAATCGCTGTCCATTGAGGCCGCTTGCCATCAGGCTGAGTAAAATAGATGAGGGGCCTACTAGTGGTGCTACGCGAATGCCTTTTTGATGCGCCAGTGCTGCAAGTTTTGCACCCGGGTCTGCAATACCCGGGCAACCTGCCTCACTCATCAACCCAACATCTTTTCCTGCGATTAGTGAGTTAAGCAGTGCTGGTAATTCTCTATCACTGGTATGCTCGTTTAATGTTTTAAATACAAGCTCACGTATAGGCTTGGCATGCTGAATTGCGCCTAGAAAATGGCGTGCGGTTTTTTCATTCTCTACAATAAACTCATCTAGTTGTTGGGCAATCTTTACAACCTCTGTGGGTAACACCTTAGTGATATTATCCTCACCAAGCGTGACCGGAATAAAATATAGGGTCCCTGTCTTTTTGTTAGCCATTAATATTTCACTTGTACACGGTAATTGAGTGTGATTTTACCTTCTGCAGGTACGTCAATTTTCCAAACCGCAGTATTACTAGTCGCTTTTTGGCTAGGGTGACTCTCTTTGATGATTTTCCAATCTGCAGGAATCGGCTCCTGTACTGTGACGGAGACGCGCTCTTTTTTTGCATTTTTAATAACAATCTCGTAAGCACTTTCAAACATGCTGCTAGCTTTAGACGGGCGAGGTAATATTTTAAAATCAGACTGTTTTTTATCAGCCGTGACGTCAAATGCTTCGCCTAGTTTTAAGCGTACAGTTTCATTTTTTGGCGTATGGTCAATACGGTCTTCACCTACAAACTGAGCATTACCTTGACTATCTTTTTTGTAAACACGCATAATGCCTTTAGGTAATGGCATGCCTAATTTTGCAGCTTCTTTATTATCGAAATCTACAAACACACTTACTTTTAACTTTTGACCTAAATCACCATAACTTGAGTTGTAGTAGTAGTCTGAGCCACGCAACACTAGCTCTTTGCGAGCCGGCACTTGCGAAGCAGAGAGTAGGGCTACTTGCTTGGTTTGGTTCTCTTCAATGGTAGTTTGACGATCTAAGCTATATAGATGATATTCAAGCAACGACTCTTCAGCCATTGGTGCAACTGCTTCTGCAGCCATGGCCAGCCCTTTTCTCATAGTCATCGCACGAGAGTGATCTTCTTGCACACGGTTAACATCACCAGCTACCAGCTGTAATTTAGAATTCTGATAGCGAGTGCCACTGGTATTGGTCAGGGTTACCCAACCAGATAAGTCAAGGCTGTCTTCTTTAGGACTTAGTTCAGCCACGTAATCCGCTTTCCAGTCTAGACCACCTGTTAGGTAGCTCAACTCAACGGATTGCTCACCGACTGTTTTATTAATAACTTTAGTAATTAAAGTAGGGCGGTCACGCAGATTTTCTGGGACATTGTCATACACAATGCGCCCTGGCACCCCTGTTTCGATACGGTTACCGATTTTCATCACAACGCCATTGTTTGCAGACAATACAGAAGCTTGTTCGCTCGTTTCTATGCCAGTCGCAGGATTTGTGCTAATGACTCGAACCGTTTTACCTACGTATTTTTCGAGTAGCTTCTGTGGGGTAAGTAAGTCGAAATCAAAGTTCTGCTCTAGAGTATCAAAGCTTCCCTTATGGCTAATACTACGCAATAACGCTGTTTCAGGCCTGATTTGTGCACTTACATCACGTAATGCTAAGTGATTAAGACCACTGTTTAATTTAACTTTACGTTGATCTTTGATTAGAGCTAGATTGTTGTTATAAATGGTGACTGCTATAGATTGCTGATCATGTAAGCTACTTGTGATTTCATCTGAGTCTGCGGATAGTACATTAGTTGATAGGACAGAGAGTACGCAAAGTACGATAAACTTGTATTGATTAGGCATGACAAACTCCTTCTTGGTGAGAGTGGGTAAATCTGGCAACAGTTAACAACATTTATTCATTTATATCACTGACACGCCTTCTTGGTTAAGCATATTGATTAAAGCAATCAAAGGTAAGCCAATCAATGCATTGGGATCCTCACCTATCATTTTTTCGATTATTGCAATGCCCAGTCCTTCTGATTTTGCACTGCCAGCGCAGTGATAAGGCTGTTCTTTTAAAAGATAACTTTCAATTTGCGCATCGGTTAGGTTTCTAAATTGCACAATGTAAGGCACAACGGTCGCTTGCATATGTTTTGTTCTTGCATTGTATAGACATAATGCGCTATGAAAGATAACTTCTCTGCCACGCATTAATCGTAGTTGCTTGGTTGCATTATCATGATTCAATGGCTTACCTAATTGTATGTTATCGAGTGTTGCCACTTGATCGCATCCAATAATAAGAGCATCTGCATGGGTAGCGCCTATCTTTATTGCCTTATCTTTAGCTAGTCTTAAAGCCGTATCTTGTGGCAATTCACCCTCTAGTTGTGTTTCATCAACATCTGGTGAAATGCAATTAAAGGGAATTTGTAAACGTGTTAATAGCTCACGTCTGTAGATTGAAGATGAGGCTAATATCAAATTATTTTGCATGGTCAATAAAGCTAATAAAAAAGCCGACAGTAGATATCCGTCGGCTTGGTTTGTTAATTAATACATTCGTTATTCTGGTTGAATTTCAAGTAAAGATTCATCAGGAGTCACTGTATCACCTTTCACAGCGTGCACGGCAACGACAACGCCGGTAGTCGATGCTTGAATTTCGTTTTCCATTTTCATGGCCTCAATTACCAGTACTCCATCGCCAGCTTTTACCTTGTCGCCAACTTTTACCTTAACAGCAACAATTGTACCTGGCATTGATGTTGTCACATGGCCAGCATGTGATGGACGAGGGCGACCGCTACTTGTATTGTTAGCAAGTTTCTTTTTGCTACCACTACTTGCTGAGCCATCGTTAGAAATCTCAATTTCACTGAGTGTTTCTACAATCACTTCTTCCGCGATACCATCAATCGACACAAAGTAAGGGCGCTGCTCTTCACCTGCATGGCCACTGCCTGTAACATTAATATGGAATGTTTCACCATGCAAGGTCACTTTAAACTCATTCGGCGCAAATCGTGGACCACTAGATTGAATAGTATTTTTATCTAACAACACTTCAGGTGTTAATGAGCCAGCATTGCGCTCTTGTAGATAAGTTTGGCCAATATCTGGGAACATAGCATAAGTCAGCACATCTTCTTCTGATTTAGCAAAACGTTCGGCTTCATTAGTCAGCCTAGCCATTTCTGGCTTTAACAAATCAGCTGGTCTACAGTTTACTACTTCTGCGTCACCAACCGCTTGTTGCTTAATAACTTCATTAACAGCTGCCGGTGCTTTTCCGTATTGCCCGAGGAAGTAGTTTTTAACTTCATTCGTGATTGATTTATAACGCCCGCCAGTCATGACGTTAAGTACAGCTTGCGTGCCTACAATTTGAGAAGTTGGCGTCACCAATGGAGGATAGCCTAAGTCCTCACGTACTCTTGGTATTTCTAGCAATACCTCATCCATTTTATTCAGAGCACCTTGCTCTTTTAATTGGTTAGATAAGTTTGAAATCATGCCCCCAGGAATTTGGTTCACTAACACTCTGGTATCAACGCCAGTGAATTCACTTTCAAATTGCCAGTATTTCTTACGTACTTCCCTAAAGTAAGCTGTGATCTCTTGTAGCGCACCCAAGTCTAGGCCCGTGTCGTATTCTGTGCCTTGTAATGCAGCTACTAAACTTTCTGTAGAAGAGTGGCTCGCACCTTCACCAAAAGAAGAGTTACAAGTATCAATAATGCTTGCACCCGCTTCAATACCTTTCAGCAGGCTCATTGCAGATAAGCCAGAAGTCGCATGGCTGTGTAATTGAATTGGCAGATTCACTGAGCTACGCAAAGCTTTGACTAAGTCGCCTGTACTTTGAGGTGTTAGTAAACCGGCCATGTCTTTAATCGCAATCGTGTCGCAACCCATCGCTTCGAGCTCTTTTGCCAAGCCAACAAAGTAAGCAACATCATGTACTGGGCTAGTTGTATAAGCAATAGCACCTTCGGCATGTTTACCAAGCTGCTTAACAGCTTCTACAGATGTTTTGATATTACGTAAATCATTCATTGCGTCAAAAATGCGGAAAACATCAACACCATTGTCTGCAGACTTCTGAACAAATGCACGTACAACATCATCTGAGTAGTGACGGTAACCTAGTAAATTTTGACCGCGCAATAACATTTTAATGCGGCTATTTGGAAGTGCTTTACGTAATTTAGCCAAGCGCTCCCAAGGATCTTCCCTGAGAAAGCGTACACATGCATCGAATGTTGCACCACCCCAAGCTTCAAGCGACCAAAAACCGATCGCATCAAGCTTTGCACAAATCGGTAGCATATCGTCAGTACGCATGCGAGTTGCAATAAGCGACTGATGCCCATCGCGTAAAACTAGTTCAGTAACAGATACTTTTGCCATATTTTTAATCTATCAATTCAAAGGTTAAAATTAATTTTTAATACTTGGAAATCTTGTTAAATACCTTCATGCGCAGCAATCACCGCTGAAATCGCTGCCGCAATCAGTTCGGGCGGGATTTCATTAGCATAGTTCGCTAATTCAGGGTGTGCTTCTACAAAACTGGTATTAAACTCTGCAGCCCTAAACTCAGGATGCTTAAGAATCTCTTGGTAATAAGGAATAGTGGTTTTGACACCATAAATAATCATATCGTCTAGCGCTCGACGACCACGTTCAATAACACCTTCCCATGTGAGTGCCCATACTGTCAGTTTTGCACACATAGAGTCATAGTATGGCGGTATCACATAACCGCTAAATATCGCTGCATCCATACGCACACCAGGGCCGCCTGGCGCATAATACCTTGTAATTTTACCAAAACTTGGCAGGAATCCATTTTTTGGATCTTCCGCATTAATGCGGAACTCCATTGCGTAACCCCTAAAGGACACGTCTTTTTGTTTGTACTGCAAAGGCAAGCCATAAGCAACACGAATTTGCTCCTGAACAATATCAATACCTGTGATCGTTTCCGTCACAGTATGTTCCACTTGCAAGCGTGTATTCATTTCCATGAAATAGAAGGTATTGTCAGAATCAAGCAGAAACTCAACAGTGCCTGCATTTTCGTATCCAACTGCCTTAGCTGCTTTTACTGCCAATCCACCAATATATTCACGCTGCGCTTGAGAGAGTTGAGGTGATGGTGCAATTTCAATTAATTTTTGGTTACGGCGCTGTATTGAGCAGTCACGTTCAAATAAATGAATGGCGTTGCCTTGTGAGTCAGCCAACACTTGAACTTCAATATGACGCGGGGAAACTACGCACTTTTCAATAAACACCTCAGGTTTACCAAAAGCTTTACTTGCCTCACTAATCACCCGATCGTAATTACCTAATAATTCTTTTTCACTATCACAGCGACGAATACCACGACCACCACCACCATTCGTTGCTTTAAGCATAATTGGATAACCAATTTTATTGGCTAGCGTAACCGCTTCTTCAAGGTCTTTTAAATTGCCATTGCTACCAGGTGTGCATGGAATGCCAGCCTTGGTCATTGCGTTACGTGCTTGAATCTTGTCACCCATTTGACGAATTACATCAGCGTTTGGGCCAATAAATTTAACGCCACGACGTTCACAAATCTCAGCTAATTCTGGGTTTTCTGACAAAAATCCATAGCCAGGATGTAATGCATCACAGCCCGCAGCAACGGCTAGATTCACAATATTATGTGCATTGAGGTAGCCTGCAACAGGGTCTGCACCAATATGATATGCTTCATCTGCTTTTTTAACATGTAAAGCTTGGCGGTCTGCATCTGTATAAATCGCAACTGATTTGATGCCCATTTCAGAGCATGCGCGCACAATACGTACTGCAATTTCACCGCGGTTAGCAACTAGAATTTTTTTGAACACGTAGGTAAGCCTTAATTTTATTAAATAACGTTACAAAATCGATGCAATTGTAACATGGGAGCCTTGATTGCTAAATCCCTAGCGCAAATTTTAGCGCCGAATTAAGCGCTAAAAGTGATTTTCATTGTCTTTAGATCTTTATACTGGTTAAAGCCTTGTCAAATTTTATATGGATTTATTCTGACGAGTTGTAAATGCAGATGCTCTGAGCGCTTGATATCCGCTGTTTAATTGCGCTAGATACTATAATAGTTAACATCTATTGCAAATTATCTAGGATAATTTTACAAACTTTAATCTTACTCATTAACTCAAGAACAGAAATATGACTAATCAAACCTTTATAATTGACAACCTTGCTTTTGCAGCACGTGGTGAGCGCTTGGAGGTTAGTCTTCCGCTAACGGATTTCCCTAGATTGAGTGAGCTAATTGAGTCTCAGTTTGCAGAGGCCGGCGCGATTAAAAAGCATGCCGATGTTGCTAGCGATAATGAAGAGAGGCATGTGAGCTTTACTTTAACTGGTGAGAAAAATGTACTGGGTCAGTGTTATTTGCACTTGGCGTTAAATGCAAGCCTAATCACCTCTTGTCAGCGTTGCTTATCACCTATGCCTTTAAGTCTTGCACTCAACTTTCACTATTTAGTCAGTGATGTAGAGGCTAGTCCGCTGGATGATGTAGAAGCGTCAATTGGTGATGATTTTGATCTGCAAGAAGCGAGTCAGGAAATGGATGTGAAACTGCTTGTCGAAGATGAGGTGATACTGGCGCTACCAATAGCACCTGTCCACGACAATGATTGCGCTCCAGTCACAATGCAAAGTGGTGACAAACCTAATCCATTTGCCGCATTAAAGGGTTTAATTAAATCGTAAAATATACAGTATTGGCTGACAAAACTTATGTTTTGTATTATTATTACGGGTTAGTTATTTAGTGTAATCTTAAATTAGTGATGCGTTATTCATTTTATTGCATCGATTTACAAGTAATTGAGATGATGTTTTAATCATTTTATTGGAGTTTATTATGGCAGTTCAGCAAAACAAAAAGACACCTTCAAAGCGCGGTATGCACCGTTCGCACGACTTTTTGACAAATCCACCATTAGCAGTTGAGCCAACTACAGGCGAGACACACTTGCGTCACCATATTAGTCCTAATGGCTACTACCGTGGCCGTAAAGTATTGCCATCAAAAGGCGAGTAATTTTACTCGGCGAACAATCTCACTAACAATGTTGGTTTAGGTTGAATTGTTAGGCAGTACAGGAAACATAACGCCGCTCCATTTATTTGGAGCGGCGTTATGTTTTAATGGTTTAGCCATATTAATCTTGTTGGCAAATTGGCAACATATGCCAATTAAAACCTTACTATTCAAGTCGAGAAAAAAGTAATGGATATTACAATTGCAATTGACGCAATGGGTGGTGATCATGGCCCCCACGTCACAGTGCCAGCAGCATTAAGAGCATTGGATTCAGATCCTCAGCTAAATGTTGTGCTGGTCGGATTGACTGATGCAATTGAAGCTGAACTCAAAGCACATAAAGCAGCAGTTAACCCTCGTTTGCGCATTCATCATGCAACAGAAGTTGTCACCATGGATGAATCTCCACAAAGTGCGCTAAAAAATAAGAAAGACTCGTCTATGCGAGTTGCCATTAATTTAGTGAAAAGTGGTGAAGCTAATGCGTGCGTAAGTGCTGGCAACACAGGTGCACTCATGGCAACAGCTCGTTTTGTATTAAAAACTTTACCAGGTATTGATCGTCCAGCAATCGCTTCGGCGTTGCCTAGCGAAAAGGGTAACACCTATATGCTAGATTTAGGCGCAAATGCTGATTGTACTGCTGAGCATCTTTATCAGTTTGCAATTATGGGAGCTATGCTGGTAAGTTGCGTAGAGCACAAAGAGCGCCCGACGGTAGGCTTGCTCAATATTGGCTCAGAAGATATTAAAGGTAATGAGGTTGCTAAGCAGGCAGGTGAGTTACTTAAAGCAAGTCACTTAAACTTTTATGGCAATGTTGAAGGTGATGATATCTTTAAGGGCACTACAGATTTAGTGGTTTGTGATGGATTCGTTGGTAACGTATCATTAAAAACCACGGAAGGCTTAGCTCACATGATGGGTAAGTTCTTAACTCAAGAGTTCAAAAAAAGCTGGCTGACTAAACTGATGGCACTTTGCGCAATGCCTGTACTAAAAGCTTTTAAAAAGCGCTTAGATCCACGTCGTTATAATGGTGCAAGCTTCTTAGGCTTGCGCGGCATTGTGGTAAAGAGTCATGGTGGCGCAGATCAAGTTGCCTTTTTCTCAGCAATTCATGTAGCGATAGAAGAGGCTCGTAGTGGGGTGTTGCGCCGCATTACAGAGCAGCTGGAAATTGAACATTTACAACCGAGTGCTGCTGTAAAAGGCTCGGCTGTAAAACACTCTCAGGATATGCAATGATATTTTCTCGTATAGCAGGTACCGGTAGTTATTTGCCAACCAAAGTGCTTACCAATGCTGATTTAGAGCGTATGGTTGATACCACCGATGAATGGATTTTTACGCGCACTGGCATTCGTGAGCGCCACATTGCCGCAAAAGATGAGTTTACAAGTGACTTGGCGTTTCAAGCAGCGAAAAATGCGATAGCAAGTGCTGGAGTTACTGCAAACGATATTGACCTAATTATTGTTGCAACTACCACACCAGATAAGGTCTTTCCAAGTGTAGCTACGATGGTGCAAAAGAAATTAGATATTTCTGGATGCCCCGCATTTGATATTCAAGCCGTTTGCAGTGGCTTTGTTTACGCGCTTGCAACCGCTGATAATTTCATTAAAGCTGGTGGTGTTAAATGTGCGTTAGTGATTGGTGCCGAAACGTTCTCGCGCATCACTGATTATACGGATCGTGGCAATTGTATTCTTTGGGGTGATGGAGCTGGTGCTGTGATTTTACAGGCATCTAACGAGCAGGGTGTTATCTCTACGCATTTACATGCGGATGGACGATACGAAAACATGCTCCATGTACCGCGTAATGAAGATAAGCCTGATACTGTCGTAATGGAAGGGAATTCCGTATTTAAAATGGCAGTCAACACCTTGGATCAGATTGTTGATGAGACACTTGCTGCGAATAATATGCAAAAGTCTGATATCGACTGGCTAGTGCCACATCAAGCTAATATTCGTATATTACAGGCGACTGCTAAAAAGTTAGATATGAGTATGGATCGTGTAGTTGTGACTGTAGATAAGCACGGTAATACCTCAGCAGCTTCTATTCCTTTAGCACTAGATACAGCAGTAAAGGATGGTCGCATCAAGCGCGGAGACGTGATATTAATGGAAGCTTTTGGTGGTGGATTCACTTGGGGATCTGCATTAATTAAGTACTAATATTCAATTAACTATATAGATAATATAAAGTAATTTATGAAAAAAACAGCATTCTTTTTTCCAGGCCAAGGCTCACAGTCAGTAGGTATGATGAGCGGTTTTGGTGATAATAAAATTATCCGTGATACATTCCAGGAAGCATCCGATATTTTAGGTGTGGATTTTTGGGCAATGGCAACTGAAGCCAATGAGCTGATTAACGATACCACTAACACTCAGCCTATTATGCTTACAGCAGGTGTAGCTGCTTGGCGTGCATGGCAGGCTGTATCAGATCAAATGCCATCAGTAGTAGCGGGGCATAGCTTGGGTGAGTACACGGCATTAGTAGCCGCTGGCGTGCTGTCATTTAAAGATGCATTGCCGCTAGTAAGATATCGCGCAGAAGTGATGCAAAGCGCTGTTCCTGCAGGCGTGGGTGCAATGGCTGCAATTTTAGGGCTAGATGATGATGCTGTGCGTGCCGTTTGTTCTGAAGCTGCGCAAGGCGACGTGCTGGAAGCGGTTAACCTAAACTCGCCAGGACAAGTTGTGATTGCAGGTAACAAAGCCGCTGTAGAGCGCGGCATGGAGGTCGCTAAAGCTAAAGGCGCCAAGCGTGCACTAGCTTTACCAGTAAGTGTACCGTCTCACTGTGCGCTAATGCGCCCAGCCGCACTTAGACTGGCTGACTATTTAGCGAGTGTGACGATTAACGCACCGCTAATTCCCATAGTACACAATGCCGATGTTGTGGCTTACAATGACAGTGATAAAATAAAAGACGCGTTGGTGCGTCAGTTGTATAGCCCAGTACGCTGGGTTGAAACCGTGCAACATATCGCAGCACAAGGCATTACACAATCAGCAGAGTGTGGTCCTGGCAAGGTGTTGGCTGGGCTAACTAAACGCATCGTTACCGAATTGCCATGCGTTGCTTTAACAAGTAACGACGCATTAATTGAATTCAAAAATACACTTTAAAAAATTATAAGAGGTCGCTTATGTTAGCTGGTCAAATTGCATTAGTCACAGGCGCAAGCCGCGGCATTGGTGCTGCTATTGCTTTAGAGTTGGGTAAGCAAGGCGCAATCGTCATCGGTACCGCAACTTCAGAGAAAGGTGCGTCAGCCATTAGTGAGACATTAACTGCTGCCGGTATTCAAGGCGAGGGAATGTCTTTAGATGTGAATGATGCAGCGCAAGTGGAGGCCACGTTAAAAGCGGTTGGCGAAAAATATGGTGATGTAAGCGTACTTGTTAACAATGCCGGCATTACGCGCGACACTTTACTTATGCGCATGAAGGATGATGACTGGGATGCGGTTATCAGCACCAATTTAACTTCTGTATTTCGCATGAGTCAGGCAGTGTTGCGCCCAATGATGAAGGCGCGCGTAGGGCGTATTATTAGCATTTCATCTGTGGTTGGTCACATGGGTAATGCCGGTCAAACTAACTATGCTGCGGCCAAAGCAGGCATGACTGGCTTTACGAAATCATTAGCGGCAGAGGTTGGAAGTCGTGGAATTACTGTAAACTGTGTGGCGCCAGGTTTTATTGAAACGGATATGACAGCAGAGCTATCTGAGGATATCACCAATAAAATGCTTTCACGCATTCCATTAGGGAGATTAGGCTCAGTAAAAGAAATTGCAGCAACTGTTGCGTTCTTGGCTTCACCTAGTGCAGCTTATATTACTGGCGAAACAATCCATGTGAATGGTGGGATGTTAATGGTTTAATGATCTTTTTATATAAAGGCGCCAGTAGATTTGCTACTATTAATTAAGTTTTTTGTATTATCGTTGAGTTTTGGTAGAATGCTGCCTTAGCTGAACTATTTTTTATATTTAAGCTATTTTTTATATTAAGGGGTATTTAGATGTCTGACATCGAACAACGTGTTAAAAAAATTGTTGCTGAACAACTAGGTGCAAATGAAGCTGATGTTAAAAATGCATCATCATTTGTAGATGACTTAGGTGCTGATTCACTTGATACAGTGGAATTGGTAATGGCGCTAGAAGAAGAGTTTGACTGCGAAATTCCTGATGAAGAAGCAGAAAAAATCACTACAGTTCAATTAGCGATTGATTACATCAATACTAACCTCAAATAAATTCACAATTAGGCAGTTTGCTCATTCCGAGCTTGCTGCCTTTTGCCTTTTTGTTTCCTAAACCTCGTCTTAAAACGCTTTTTTTTAAAGTGGCCTTATTCTTCAATGGATAAGTGACTTCGGAAGACGCAGGTAATATAGAAACCGAGATAGTCCTTGTTGTAAAGTGTGGCCGTGACTAGTTGGCGGCTAATGTAATACACATAGTAAAGAATTCTTAGAGGTATCCTGTATGTCTAAACGTAGAGTTGTAGTAACTGGTCTTGGTGTTGTTTCACCGGTTGGTATTGGTGTTAAAACTGCTTGGGATAATTTAGTTGCCGGTAAATCTGGCATTACGCAAATTACTAAGTTTGACGCGAGTGCATTTTCATCGACCGTCGCAGGTGAGGTGAAAAATTTCAACCCTGAAGACTTTATCACTGCAAAAGATGCGAGACGTATGGATACTTTCATTCAATACGGCCTTGCTGCCGCTATTGAGGCAGTTAAAGACTCGGGCATAGTTGCTACCGAAGAAAATGCTGAACGTATTGGTGTTTCAATAGGCTCTGGCATTGGTGGTATGCAACTTATTGAAGACACTGATGTGCTTTACAAAGAGTCTGGACCGCGCAAAATATCGCCATTTTTCATCCCAGGTACTATCATTAACATGATTTCAGGCAATCTGAGTATCATGTTTGGCTTTAAAGGGCCTAACGTTTCTATCGTCACTGCATGTACTACTGGTACGCATTCGATTGGTGATGCTTCACGTATGATTGAGTACGGTGATGCAGATGTAATGATTGCTGGTGGTGCAGAAGCTGCAATCACACGTTTAAGCGTAGGTGGTTTTGCCGCTGCACGCGCACTTTCAACACGAAATGATGATCCTGCAACTGCTAGTCGCCCTTGGGATAAGGATCGTGATGGCTTTGTCATTGGTGAGGGTGCCGGCGTCATGGTGCTGGAAGAGTATGAGCATGCAAAAAAACGCGGTGCGAAAATCTATGCAGAGCTGAGCGGTTACGGCATGAGTGCTGATGCTTATCATATGACTGCCCCAAATATGGACGGTCCACGCCGCTCTATGCGCAATGCAATGCAGAACGCCGGTATTAACCCAGATGCAGTGCAGTACGTAAACGCGCACGGTACATCAACACCACTTGGTGATACTAATGAAACTAACGCAATTAAAGCTGCATTTGGTGACCATGCATATAAGTTTGTAGTGAACTCTACTAAATCGATGACAGGTCATTTACTTGGCGGTGCTGGTGGTTTGGAGTCTGTATTTACCGTACTCGCCATCCATCATCAGTTATCTCCACCTACAATTAATATTTTCAACCAAGACCCAGAGTGCGATTTAGATTACTGTGCGAACACTGCACGTGATATGAAGATTGAATACGCACTGAAAAACAACTTTGGCTTTGGTGGAACCAACGGTAGTTTGGTGTTTAAAAAAGTGTAACTTTCTATTAACTTGCTGATATCTAAGCCCGCATTGGTGATCACTGCGGGCTTTTTATTCACTGTTTTAGGTAGTGTATTTATGGCCCGTATGGTTTAATTACAACTTATGATCCATCAGCGCACATCTTTAATAAACGGCAGTTTTGATCAAGTAATCTCAGCTGCAGACCGTGGCTTTACCTACGGTGACGGTGTATTTAGGACCATGAAAATTAGAGATGGTCAACCAATTAGCTGGCCTTTTCATTATCAAAAATTAGTGGCGGATTGTGCTGTGATTGGGATTGTTTGCCCGAGTGCAGAGTTGTTAATGTCAGATATTCAGCAACTATTTCCGATAGAGGAATTTGATAGTGGCGAAGTCTCTGTTGCTAAAATCATTATTACTAGAGGTGAGGGTGAGCGCGGCTATGCCCCACCTGCAGTCACCATTCCGACCCGCGTATTGATTAAATCATCCATGCCGACTTATCTGGATGCCCACTATTTAAGTGGTGTACGTCTGCATTTGTGTGACACTCGTTTAGCCTTACAACCAAAACTTGCTGGCATTAAACATCTTAACCGCCTAGAAAATATATTGGCGCGTATGGAGTGGCGTGAGGAATCTATTTTTGATGGTCTCATGATGGATATGCAAAGCAATGTGATTGAATGCACAATGAGTAATATTTTTGCCCGTGTAGGTAGCCATTTATACACGCCAGATTTAAGGCAGTGCGGTGTTGCTGGTATCACTAGGCAAAGAATACTTGGTTTAGAAAGCCTACTCGGTTTGAATTGCAGCGAAGTAAGAATAACATTGCCGGAGCTATTGAGTGCAGACGAGGTGATTGTCTGTAATAGCCTATATGGCGCATTTCAGGTAACGGCAATAGGTAATCAAACATGGGAGCAACAATCGTTGGCTTCTACAATTAGAAATATACTGACTCATGGTTAAACGCATTAAAAATTGGCTTCTGATCTGCTTAATTGCTGCTGTATTGATGGTCGGCTGGTTGGTGTACTATGCGATTGCTCCTTTAAAGCTGCAACCTAGTAGCCAGGAGGTTGTGATTGCGCCAAATAGCGGGCTCCGAAGTATTGCAAACCAGTTGGTAGCACAAGGTGTATTACGTGAGCCATGGCGATTTGTGTTGATTGCCAAGCTTTTAAATAAAGAACAATATTTACAAGCGGGTAGTTACACCTTAAATAAAAATATTTCACCTTATCAGCTGTTACTCTCGCTTAATTACGGCAAGGCTACACAAGGAAGCGTCACTTTTATTGAAGGACGTACATTTGCGCAGATGCGCGAGAAGCTGGCAAATAATGATGCAGTTAAGCAAACTATTACCAGCTTATCTGACCGTGAGATTATGCAATTACTTGGCTCAACATACAATGCGCCAGAGGGGCTGTTTTTCCCTGATACTTTTTATTTCAATCGCCATACGACAGATATAGCATTATTGAAAATCAGTTACGATGCGATGCAGGCTAAGCTTGATAAAGCCTGGCAAAATAGGGAAGAAAATTTACCCTATAAAAATAGCTATGAAGCTTTAATTATGGCCTCAATCGTTGAAAAGGAAACTGGTAAAGCAAGTGAGCGCCCAATGATTGCTGGTGTTTTTATTAATAGAATGCGTTTTGGTATGCGTTTGCAAACTGACCCAACGGTTATTTATGGAATGGGCTTGCAATTTAACGGTAACATCAGAAAAAAAGATCTATTAACGGATACGCCCTATAACACTTATACAAGAAGCGGCTTACCACCAACACCAATCGCAATGCCTGGTATCGCTGCAATTGAAGCCGCTTTGCACCCAGCTAAAACCAAAGCACTTTATTTTGTAGGCAAAGGTGATGGTAGCCATGCTTTTTCTAATGACCTGAATGAACATAACCGTGCAGTAGTGCGTTATCAGTTGAAAAAATAAAAATATGAATGCTAAGTTTATTACCCTAGAAGGGATGGATGGTGCGGGTAAAAGCACACATATCTCTAGTATTATTGAGTTACTGAGTGCTCGTGGCGTAGAAGTTGTTTCAACGCGTGAGCCAGGCGGTACTGAGCTAGGTGAACGCCTGAGAGAGTTACTGCTGCATGAGGCTATGCACCCAGAAACTGAAACTTTGTTAATGTTTGCAGCTAGGCGTGAGCATATTGCTCAGGTGATTAAGCCTGCGTTAGCGCGCGGAGCTTACGTACTGTCTGACCGCTTTACAGATGCAACCTATGCTTACCAGTGTGGCGCTAAAGGCGTAGACGCTTCAAAAATTGAGCTTTTGGAACACTGGGTGCAAGATAGTTTGCAACCTGATATGACATTGCTATTTGATGTACCTGTTGAAGTCAGCATGCAACGGTTGTCGGCTGCACGTACGCCAGATAAGTTTGAAAGAGAGTCAGCTGATTTCTTTACACGCATTCGCAATGCCTATTTGCAGCGCGCACAGCAAAACCCAGCAAGATTCAGAGTCATTGATAGTAATCAACCGCTAGCAGAAGTTGCGAAGTCCGTGGTGGAAGCGATAGCCTCTTTATGAATGAAGCTCAGACCTTCCCATGGCAATCCCAGATATGGGAACGTTTAGTACATGATAGTCAACGCTTGCCTCATGCTATTCTGCTACATGGCAGGGCAGGCATTGGTAAGTACAATTTCGCACGCAGTTTTAGTCAAGCGCTATTGTGTTTAAATAAAATGCCAAATGGAGGAGCATGTAAAACATGTGCTAGCTGTCACTGGTTTAATGATGAGAGCCACCCTGACTTTCGTTTGCTGACCCCAGAACAAGATGCTGAATCTGATGATACCGTATCTAGTAAAAAAACTAAGAAAAAAACACAGATTTCCGTGTCACAGATTCGAGATTTAAGTGATTTTTTAAGCTTATCAAGCCATCAAAGTAGTGGCATGCGTATTGTTTTAATCCATCCTGCTGAAGCATTAAATGTCGCCTCTGCAAATGCATTACTTAAAATGCTAGAAGAACCTGCCTCTGGTGTGATTTTTATTTTAGTAGCTCATCAATTGCAGCGACTATTACCGACCATTATTAGTCGGTGCCAGAAAATAAACATGCCTGTGCCAAATGAGGGGCAATCACTAGGGTGGTTGGAGGAGCAGGGAGTAAAAAATGCAAAACAACAATTAGCCTATCTAGAGGGATCACCAATTAAAGTACTTTCTGAGCAAATGCAATTTGATCAACTGTCTGAAATTTGGAAGCATCTTGCGCTTGGCCCAAAACTGGAACCCTATGTGCTAGCACCTTTATTAATTGCTAATTCAGCTGAAACTGGTGTGATTGCGATTCAAAAATGGATATATGATATGGTTGCTATTAAGTTGGGACAGCAGGCTCGCTATCATTTGCAGTACATGAGCGCTTTGCAAGCTTTGGCGGACAAGGTAAACTTAAGCAGGTTATTCGATATGTATAAAAGAATGAACGAGTTAAGGAAATTAGCCTCACATCCATTGAATCATGAGTTACAAATGGAAGGCCTTCTACTTGAGTACACCAAAATTTTTTAGTTTCAATTTGTTTTGTTAGGTAAATAAAACAAATCATTAAGCAGAGTCCTTCAAAAGAGTTTAATTATGGCTGAAGATATACAAGACGAAATTAAAAATGCCAACACTGTTGCGCCTAAACCAGGTGTTTTGTCACTGGCAATCAAGGAAAAGGCGGCCCTATATGCAGCATACATGCCCTTCTTAGTGGGCGGCGGCTTGTTTATTCCAACAACGAAATCATTTCAAATGGGCGAAGAAGTATTTATGTTACTTAGCTTAATTGATGACCCTGTCAAACTGAAGGTGGTTGGCAACGTCGTTTGGATTACGCCTAATACTCAAGGAAACAAACCACAGGGTATTGGTGTGCAGTTTAATGAAAAAAGTGGTGGCTTAGAAGCTCGCACTAAAATAGAGGGACTTTTAGGTAACGCGCTTAAATCATTACGTGCTACTCATACGATTTAGTTGAAAACCATGCTTGTTGATTCTCATTGCCATCTTAATTTTCCAGAGCTACTAGCTAACCTCCCTGCCATTAAACAGTCTATGCAGGATAATCAGGTAGGGCATGCCTTATGCATTTCGGTGACTTTACCTGATTTTCCTCAAGTGTTGGCATTAGCGGAGCAAAATGAAAATTTTTATGCTTCTGTGGGTGTTCATCCCGATTATGAAGATATTCAGGAGCCTACCGTCGATGAGTTAATCAAACTTGCCAATCACCCTAAAGTGATTGCCATCGGTGAAACAGGTTTAGATTACTTTAGACTGACAGGTGACCTAGAATGGCAGCGTACACGTTTCCGTACGCATATACGCGCTGCGATTGCCACTGGTAAGCCGTTGGTGATTCATACACGAAACTCACCAGAAGATACCTTGCGTATTATGCGAGAAGAAAACGCACAGCAAGTGGGTGGCGTGATGCATTGTTTTACAGAAAGCTTGGACGTTGCATTAGAGGCGATTGCGTTAGGATTTTATATTTCATTCTCTGGCATCATCACCTTCAAAAATGCACAGACCATTAAAGAAGTGGCTAAGCATGTGCCATTAGATCGAATTCTGGTAGAAACTGACTCACCTTATTTAGCGCCAACGCCTTATCGTGGAAAGACAAACCAGCCGAGCTATGTCAAGCATGTGGCTGAGGAGGTTGCTAATCTACGAGGTATTTCTTTTGATGAACTTGCTGCAGCTACGACGGAGAATTTCTTCCGCTTGTTTAAGCATGCTAAGCACTAATTTGTCTAAATTTCTGTGCATATTGAAATTGTAGACGCAGACATCACAGATAAAGGTTGTCAATGCAATTAACAATGTTAGGGGTAGGTTCAAGTGCTGGTACGCCAATGATTGGCTGCCAATGCAATACTTGCGTCTCTACAGATAAACGTAACCATAGAACGCGTTGCTCAAGTGCTATCACGTTGGATAATGGCAACGTGATTCTTATCGATACAGGGCCAGATTTGCGTCATCAAGCTTTGAGAGAAGGTTTGATGAATGTGAATGCCGTGCTTTACACACATACACACGCTGATCATTTACATGGTATTGATGATTTGCGCGCTTACTGTCAAAAACAGCGCTGTCAAATTCCGCTATATGGCAGTCCTGATGCAATGCGACATATCGCAGATAAGTTTGGCTATACGTTGCGTGAAGCTGGTGATTTTTGGGATTTACCCATCCTGAAAGTAAATCCAGTTATTGCATCTTTCACATTATTTAACCAAGTCATCACACCGATTCCAATCAAGCATGGGCACAGCGATATATATGGCTACCGGATTGGTAACTTAGTATATTTAACCGATGTATCTGCTATACCTGATACCTCGATGGCACTTTTGAAAGATGTTGATGTTTTGTTATTAGATTGTTTACGAGTTACCCCACACTATAGCCACATCAATGTGGAACAAAGCCTTGCTTTCGTTAGTCAGATTGGGGCGAAAGCAACGTACTTGATTCATATGACACATGAATTGGAATACACTGCACTCAGTGCACAGCTGCCAGATAATGTGTTTGTTGGCTACGACGGATTAAAAATTACGATTTAGTAGTAAACCAATTAATCAGTGAGACGTTTGTTAAAGCACCGATAAATGAGATAATAAAGTGTTAATTATGGAGATAGATATGCAATTTAGTATTAAGAAATTATTGTTAACCGTCGCGATGGCTTCTTTTTTGGCCACCTCAATGTCTGTGACGCATGCTGCGCCTCCTAAAACATATACTGAGAATGAGTTTTTAAATACATTTAGCGGAAAAACTAAAAAAGTAATCACCGATAAGTTAGGCGTACCATTTAAAAAGGAAATGTCGGTTAAGCCATCTGGTGCTAATACAGTAATGCTCAAGGCTGGTGCAGATGAAAGTAAATCTAAGCCAGTTAAAGTAGAAATGTGGTACTACAAAAACATCGTGAAATATGACCCAAAACGCACATACAAAGAAACCGAAATTACATTTGTAAATGACAGAGCAATGAATATTGCATTCTTTAACAATCGTTAATTCCCAAATAGCTGATACCTAAATAGCTGATAGAAGCATAGCTTTGTAGATCGCATAAGTTATGCTTCTTGATGGCTATCCATTTAAAACCTTATTCTATTCTCACCATCCAACCATTAGTCTAGATGAGACTGTTGGTTTAAATTCTCTTTAGCTTAAAGACAGTCTTTGGTTTAAAACTACACGACTTGGTTTAATAAGACACTTAATTTGCGTATTTTTGCGATATTATTGATGTGTGAATAGATTTTTATTGCTTCATGTTGTGTCTATCGTCATTGATATCATTTGCTAACCTAGTGTGGAGGTGAAGCCAAATATGAACAATCAGCTATCAATTAAAGGTATTTTATTTGATCTAGATGGTGTGCTTTATACTGGCACCAGCCCCATAGAAGGGGCAGTTGATACAATCAAAGCAATACGCACTAGTGGTATTCCTTGCCGTTTTGTTACTAACACCAGCACATTATCATTAGCTACGTTACACAAAAAAATCAATGCCTTGGGCTTTGATATCCCTGCAAATGAGCTCATCAGTGCGCCTCAGGCTACCTTGCTTTATTTAAGGAAGCAACATCACCCTGTATGCCGTTTATTATTAGCCGAAGATGTTAAACAAGACTTTAATGAGTTTCCACAATCAGAGGCTAACCCTGACTATATTGTGATTGGCGATATTGGTAATGTTTGGACTTATGCGTTACTGAATGACGTTTTTAATGCGCTGATGAATGGCGCTAAGTTAATCACCATTCATAAAAATAAATTTTGGCAAACCGAACAAGGGCTACAAATGGACATAGGTGGTTTTGTTAAGGCGCTGGAGTATGCAAGCGGAGTTAATTCAATGGTTATTGGTAAGCCATCTTCTGACTTTTTTCGAATTGCACTTGATGATATGGGTCTTATGCCTTCTGATGTGATGATGGTAGGTGATGATATTGATGTAGATGTGGGCGGTGGACAACAAGTTGGCCTAAAAGGGGTTTTAGTAAAAACAGGGAAATACCGCCAGAGTTATGCTGATGCATCGACCATTAAACCAGATCTCACCATAGATTCAATTGCAAACTTATTAGGAGTAATAGGGTTCTAAGATTGAGTATTTAAAGATTTTTCTATGTATGTGTCATCAATAATTCAACCATTCAATGTGGAGTTTAATATGAACAACGATACTTTCAATATGAGCATTCGCCAGTTTTTGAAAATGGTGGGTATTAATTCCCAGAGAGAAATTGAGCAGGCTGTGGCGCAAGCATGCGCCAAGCGTGAACTACATGGTAACGAGAAATTGCCAGTAAAAATGACCCTTGCAATAGGCGCGTTGAACCTTAATGTTAGCTTTGATGGTGTGGTTGAATTAGATTAATATAATCAATAGGATAATTGTTCAAGTTAAGTAATCACATTGAATTTTCTGCTTAATAATTTTAGCTAAGCGTTGGTTTATGTAGTGATCTGATTGTCGACTAGGGTATTTACTTTAGATGCCATGATAAAGTCATTTTCATGTAGTCCGTTAATTTTATGAGTCTGGAAGACAACGCTACAATATCCCCAACCAATAGTAATGTCTGGGTGATGTCCTTCTTTTTCACAAAGATTCCCAACTTGCTGCGCTAGTGCTAAGGCATCAATAAAGTTTTTAAATTTAAATGTTTTCTTGATTTTTGTTGCATCGTCTCGTAGCTCCCACCCTGGCGCTAAAGGTAGGTACTTATTAGCAACTTCACTAGTCATTGGTGAAACCCCACCTTGGCATGGTGTACATTGCTTGTTAGTCAAGTCTAGTTGGTTCATGAAAAAATCTCCTTTTCTTTTTTTTAATGCGCTGTGTATTTAATCTGCACAGTCATATGACAATCATTAACTAAATAAGTTGTTTTATATTACTCACTGGTGAAGCATTAACTGCCCCAGCTTATGAAAACTTACGTACATTTCCAGTAAGGATCAGAAACAGTTGGATTGAAGTAGACACTGAAGCAGAGTTGGGATGCTGCATAATTTTAAAATGTTAAATAATAAATTCAATATAATTATTTAACAGAAGTACTTGAATTATAATGAATTAGTGCGTAAATTACTGAAAGAAACACAAGATTTAGAGTTAATGATACATAAGCTAATGACCAATTTTTTTTGGGAGGGTAGTTTCATGAGTCTTTTAAATTTATTCTGGATGTTCTTTGTACCAACTAAAGGATGGCGTCATCTGGTACAGCGTAAATACTCTATGCACAGGCTATATCTGTTGCATGTTGTGCCAATGTCATTAATACCCCCGCTTTTCATCTACTGTGCAGCAGGTAAATATGCTGGTGATTTACTTCCAATTTTATCGAACTCAAAACTATTACTTGTCGCTGTAATTCTGTTTATTATTGAACTAGCTGCCGTACCAGTGATGGCGTTAATTTTGAGACAACTAGCTGAGGTGGCAGAAATTCACCCGACCTATCATCAGGCATTCACCTTGGCAGCAGTTGCACCCACGCCATTATGGCTAGCCCCCGTTGTTTTTCTAATTCCTGATATGACATTTAACCTAATTGTATTAACGATGGCGCTAATGGCCACTGTAGGGTTTATCTATTATGGTGTTCCTGCGGTATTTCATATAAAAGAACGCGGTCATGCAATTCTTTTATTTGGCGCTGTCATGACTGCGGGCGTCATCGGCTGGGCACTTTTAATGATTGTTACCTTGGTAGTGTTGGGTAGTGTGCAAAATCTATAACAAACACTGTTAAGTGGATAGCGTAGGGTGGTTGTCGCTTCATTTTAGGCGTCAATAGTTAGTTGTTGGTTATAACAACAGTTAGTGGCTAATACCTTGCTATGTCAAAAGGTTTCCGTTTCTAGTCGTTATGATGTTCACAACAACAGAGTTCTTTCACTTGTATATATTTCAGCTTTTAGTATCAAAATATATCTTATTAGGCTCATTGACTAGACTCTAGTTGAGTTTAGAGACTATTGAATATCCGTTAAACTCTTTGGCAGCCAACATATGGTTAATTAGTAGATGATTGATCAAATTCAAAAAAGTAGAGTGCTCATCAACACCTCTAAAAACCCACCAAAATCGGGCTCTGCATCTAATCTTCAAGCTACTGAGTTTCATTGCAAGACTTGCTGTTATTGAGCAACGTTTATCGATCTTCTACAGCCTTCAACCTTAAGCATAGTGCAATACATGCTCCTCACATAGCTAACTAAACCTTTCAAACAAAAACTTTAGAGCAATAACCCACCCGACGGCCTATGTACGCCAGTGCACGGAGTGCCGCATTGCAGTATGGGATACTTATTTCACTATCTAGGTAATAAGTGCCGCAACTCATACAAGGAGAAATACATGGCTAAGACAATACATTTACTAAAGGCAAAAGGAAGTAACTATTTTTCGTTACGATTCTCAACCATTCCAGCAAAAAAGTCGATTGGAACCACATTTCTGGCATTGTTGATCCTTAGTGGTTGTGCATCAACGCCACAACCACCTACATCAGATTTACTAGCAGCTGAACAAGCTATTGCTAGTGCAGAGCGAGCACGTGTCTCAGACTATGCGTCGGTTGAGCTGAGTGATGCTCGCGATAAACTATCGGCCGCCCGTAGTGCAGTAAGAGAAGAAAAAATGGTTCAGGCTCAGCATCTTGCCCAACAGGCAAAAGCTGACGCTGAGCTAGCTTCTGCCAAATCTGAAGTAGCCAAGGCACGTATAGTTAACGAGCAGATGCAAAAAGGTACTGACACACTAAAGCAGGAAATGCAGCGTAAGACAGGAGATCAATAATGAATACACAAATTAGTAAAACCAAAACACTGATAGCTACCGCAGTAGCATCTGTGTTTTTAGTGGCATGCTCAGCTACACCAATTCAGCCAGTTCAGGTTAACAATGCTCGCAGTAAGTTGACACAGTTACAGTCTGACCAGCAGCTCGCAAAGCAAGCACCAGTTGCGATTAAGGAAGCGGAGGAGGCTGTGCGTGCCGCCGAGGAGTCTCAGGGGGACAAAGCAAAAGATGCACACTTGATGTATATTGCAGAGCGCAAAGTTGACATCGCTCAGGCACTGGCGGAAAGCCGCCTGTTAGTAGACCAGCGTACAACCTTGAGCCAGCAACGTGAGAGCGCACGTCTCGATTCACGCACGCAAGAAGTTGACATCGCACGCAGCAAAACAGAATCAGCACGCATGGAAGCACTTGCTGCAAAGCAGGAAGCTGATAGTGCTCGTAGCAATGCTGAATCAGCACGTATTGAGACACTAGCTGCGCAGAAGGAAATTGATAGCGCCCGCAGTAGCGCGGAGTCTGCACGTCTAAACACTCTAGCTGCACAACAGGAGTCTGCCGATGCTCAACAAAAGACAGCTGACTTGCAACGCCAGATAGCAGAACTTAATGCCAAACCCACTGAACGAGGACTAGTTGTGACACTTGGGGATGTGTTATTTGATACTGGGAAGTCTGAACTTAAGAGTGGAGCAGCCACAAATCTCGCCAAACTAGCTAGCTTCCTCAATCAGTATAAGGACCGCTCGGTGCTTATCGAAGGTCACACCGACAGCGTAGGCAACGAGGGCTACAATCAGGCTTTGTCACAACGTCGTGCAGATTCTGTAAAGGTCTGGTTGATGAAGCAGGGTGTAAATTCGGATCGCCTCGTCACATCTGGCAAGGGTGAAATCTCACCGGTCTCTGGCAACGATAGCGCATCTGGTCGCCAGATGAACCGACGCGTTGAAGTCATCATTGAAAATACCGATGCGACCCCTTAGTAAAAACCAGTTAGATTATTTAACCATTATTAATGATCTAATCATATTAAGATCTAATCTAGGTATAAATTTTAAATTTCCTGATTCAAACGTATAAAGCATAAAACACCTCGCAACAGTTTAATTGACTAACGACAGTTCGAGGTGTTTAGTTATATAAACAATTAAACATGATCTCTGTACATAAGTTTTTCCTAAAGCGTGAGTTTTTTGTGTGGATGCCAATACAGCTAGAAAATTCTCCAACAGTCTAATGACGCAGCAAAAACTCACTAGATATTAAATCTTTTGCGCAGCCTGTATCTGATGCGACAGATGTTGCAATATTTACACTTGCTCATTCGTGAGCGAAAAGCCATATGAAGCCTCTGGAGGCGTTGTTGCGGTTGTGTGTGACATACTTGACCGCGCGCTAAAGATAAATGTTTTACAAAAAAATATTTTAACTAACTGATAAATAAAGAGTTATAATTTCATGTCAGACTTTATCTTTACTTTCATATATACGATAAAGTCTTTCATGTTCGTATGATCTAGTTTGCTTTCAATCTTTCGGAGACGAATGTGATTGTTAATAAACAAACCATAGACGAGTTAATGACTCCATCAGCTTTTAAGCGAGAGAATTATTCCGCCCATTTATATGCTCCGTATTCAATAAAGCTGCACCGTCGTGTTTATATCTATACTCATGACTCTTACAATCTTTGGGTTTTCATTGAAACCAACCCAAAAATTTCCTCTTACAATGAGGATGTTGAAAAAATTCCAATTTCACTCGAAGATGGTAATGTCATCAATATTTCACCCAGATTTATAGCTTTAAAAGTAGATGGGGTAGTCGAAGTACACACGATTCTAAATAACTCACAAAAACCATCAGATAAAAAAATAGCAGAGATTAATGCATGGCAACGTTTCTGTCAGCTCCATGGATTTAATTATCAAAATTGGACGTCAGAGGAACTTACAATTAATAAAGTTCGCCTGGCAAATTATAAAAAACTCTTACGTTATACAAGCTCACCCAATTCAGTTGTTAATCGTAAATTAGAACATCAAGTTCTGTCTGAAATAAGCAATGTTAGAAAAATCGTTTTCTATAAAATATTGCAGCATTTCCCGCTATCTGACCCAGAAGATATAAAAACTTCAATTGCTAGATTGATCATAAGTAATCAGGTTTATAGTGACTTGGATTTGTACCCATTTAGTATGCTGACAGAGATCTCCGCGCATCATGAATTCCACAGTAATTAATCGGCGAATTAAAGCCGGACTTGAAGATATTGATCACTGGGTACAACCAGAAGTTTTGGGAATGAGTGATGATGTTAAGAATGACTTTGAAAAGAAAAAGGATGCCTTGAATCAATTTTTACAAGGATTGTCCTTTTCAGAAATTAAGGAAAACACTGGCATTACTAGGCAACATCTCCATTATCTTATCAATCGTTGTACTGACAAAGATGAGGCAGGTAATTCGTTAGGATATTTTGGTCTCATAAAATGGAAACATTCTACCAAAAGGGTTGAGCAAGTCTCCAAATTAGAAGCTGGTAAAGCGCTACCTGGGTCTTTGCAGGCACTATTTTCTAAAAATCCTATGTTGTTAAAAACAATGCGAACATTAATTTTAGAGGGGATCGCTCCGGAGTCAACAAAAGCAAGTCAACATCTAACCTGGCATCAAATTCACAATATATTTTTAGATCAATGCACTCGGATTGGTATAGCTCCACCACTTTACCCATTTTGCAGTGACTCTAAAGGTAAAGCCTCATTAATAGCTTGGGGCAAAAAAATTATTTCTGAAAACAATAAAGGTGTTTTAGGGGGCAACCAAAATTCTGAAGATATAAGGCTACCGCCAAGCTACTGTTATGAAAGAATTGAAGCTGATGGACACTTTGTTGATGTGAACTGGACACTGGAAGTTCAGGGGTTAAATGGTGAGGGAGTTATAATTTGTAGAGTTTCTCGTCTTTGGTTAATTGCACTGCTGGAATGCAAAAGTACAGCTGTAATTGGTTATAGCATTTCTCTAGGAAAAAATTATAACGCGGCAGACGTTACAAGTGCGATAAGAAGCAGTTTGGTTCCGTGGAAGCCACGAAAGTTATCTTTGTCAACAATTTCATATAAGCCAGAAGAGTGTTTACCTAATGCACTAATGCCTGAATTAAGCTATGTATGTTACGACGAATTATGGCTCGACAATGCTAAAAGTCATTTAAGTGGGATTTGTCTCACGATGTTAGAACGTACCGTAAATGCAGTGCCGGTATTTGGCCCTAAAGAATCACCAAATGTTAGACCCAGAATTGAACAGTTATTCGATCTATTAGAGGAGGCCGGTATACATTGCCTTGAAGGTACCACAGGATCTAATCCAAGTGACTCAAGAAGATCTGATACAAAAGATCAGCGTTATCATCTCAAACTTGAAACCTTACTTGATCTAATAGATTTGCTTATCGTTAGATATAACACAGGCATCGCTCCAGGAACAACAATTAGCCGAAATGAAGTTTTGAAGCGGGCTGTGCAAAGAGAAACTGGCATTTTTAGACAGGTGCCAATTGCCAAACGCGATAACTGTATTAAGTACAGCATATTTGATGAGGCGTTTATTGGAGAGGAGCGTGGAAGGCCTGTCCTGAGATGGAAAAATGCAAGATATTACGGAGCAGGGTTAAGCCTCGGTGGAAATCTGCTGGGGAAAAAAGTTCTAATCATGGCGCAGGAAGATATTCGTGAAATAGAAGTTGTATTGATTGGCGATGGCACTCCCCTTGGCAAGATGTTAGTAGAACGACGATGGAGAAATACCCCACATTCACTCTTCACCAGAGCTGCAGTAAGAAGGTTTATGACAAACAACAGCTTTATAAGCCATGCTGCTGATATTCCACTAGCCTTCAGGGCACATATGGAAAAAGAGGTGAAAATCAATGCTACGCATCAAAGAGTGTTGGCTAGGCTACAGAAGGAGCAAGAGCGTAAAGAACAAAATATTGATAATTTACAGATAACCGAATCTATCGAAAGTGACATTTTAAACAACGCTGAAAAACTTAAATCGGTACCTATTATAAGTGATGAAGATGATTATGATGAATTAGATGACTTGATTAGTAGATTAGGGACGACATACAGATAGGAGGTGTTTCTTGTTAGACTCATTGAGTATCGAGCGGACAAAGTTATCTACACGCTTAATAGCAGGTCGAGCATTTTTAATTAAAACACCTCAAAGTGCGTATTACTTAAAACAAATGAAGAATTGGCTTACCACCGGCTCGCAGGGGGCATTGGTTTATGGTAGACCGCGATTGGGAAAAACTTCAGCAACACGTTGGACACTTCGAATGTTACCTGAATTGATTGGAAGCTTTCCATCTGTTGAAATACCAGTAAGAGGTCAAAATATCGCATCGGAAAGAGCATTCTTTCAACATTTATTGCGATGTGTTAAGCACCGTCATGCCATGGTTGGTACTGCTGGAGATAAACGTGACCGATTTAGTGAATTCCTTATATCTAGAGCATTGCGCTCCCCAATTAATGGCGCCGTATTGTTTTTTGATGAGGCTCAGTTATTACAAGATCGCCAATATGATTGGCTACTGAATATTTCTAATGAACTGGATAAAAATGGATGCAGATTATTCTGTCTTTTAGTTGGTCAGTCAGAGCTAACTAGAACAAAGACCAGATTCATAGATGATGGTAAGGAGCAAATAGTGGGGCGTTTTATGGTGCGGGAGTTGGAGTTTTCCGGCATAAGAACTCAAGAGGACCTAGTTTCAACATTGAATGAGTTTCATAAAACCATTTATCCGATTGGTAGCGGCCAGCTTTTTGCGGAAAACTTTATTCCTCTGGCAATAAAGGGGGGCTTTGACTTAGCTTCCATCGGGCCCGCAATGTGGCAATCCTTTGAAGATCTTTGGATACGTGCTGGTCTTGAGGACAAAGTTACAATTCCTATGCATTATTTTACAGCAGCTTTAATAGGTGTTCTGAATTCACTGGTTTCTAAAGATAAAGAAGGCTGTGATGTTTCTCATGACATCATACAAAAATCAATCACAGCATCAGGGTATATTGAATCTTTGAAGATACTTAAAGCTAGGATTTCAAATGAAATTTCTAAGGCATGAAGGTTAGGACAGGATATGTCATCAAAGATTGGTTTAGAAACTAATTCATGGAGGTCTGGCACCTTAAGACCCTATGAATCAATTGGATCAATAGGTGCAAAATATTGTTATCTAAATAAAGTTAAAACAGTCGAGTTTGCCAAGCTGATCAGAGGCTTCATTCTGGAAAATAATAGTGGAATATTCCACGAATATACACTGGACAATCCACATTTAGATATTAAAAGCTTGGCAAAATTCCTTAATGAGCCTTTATCAATAGTCGATAAGCTATCTTTCCAAGGATTTAACCAATTACCACACCTAACTAATGAAACTGGTTTTTCATTAGATGGCAGGCATAACCTTACTTACTGTCCAAAATGCCTGTCAGAAGGTTACCATTCAACGTTCCATCAAATTAACTGGATATCAAAATGTTTTATTCACGGTGAAGCCTTAGTGCAAATAAATTCGTTAAATCGACCTATTAGTAAGCTTGGTGAGGATGCCAGGTTGATTGACGATTTATATGACATATGGTTTTCAAATGATGACGTATGGGGGGCTGCAAAAGCGCCTTATTGGGATATACAGAATCATAAAGTAGTAATAACTCAGGCGAATAAAATCATTCACGTACTGACAAGTACGGAAGCTACTCTACGAGACCAAAACGACCATTCACAAATTTTGATTGGTCAAAACCCTATTGCAAAACTTTTGTTACAAACAATGACTAACAACAGTTGTCTTTATAATCCAATCAAAAACATTCATACTCATGAAGACATGAATGTTAAAAGTGTTATTGAATACCAATGTACACCTGAAGAGGCAGGCAATATTTTAAGGATGGCCGAAGATAATTTGTACCTTCTTATGCATTCTAGGCAAGCTATATGTGAAGCAAACGACGAATCAACGTCATGGAGAAAACTGTTAATTAATTTTAAAGATAATTTGATGAGGGGGCATAGTGCTTGTTTGCGCGAATATAAAAAATCTTTCGAAAAAATTGAACGTATTCGAATTAGGCATAACTCGTATGTACATCCACCTTACGATATGCAGAGGTTTCGCCGTGTTCCGTGTGCTAGGATAGTTACACTTAATCTATTGCAAATACCGTTAGATTTTGAATATGAAAGCTTACTTACTGCAAGATCTATTTCTGATATACATTTTAAAAAATCAGGTATCGATAGGATTTCCGAATTGAAAAACGTTGGACTTATAGATGAATGGAATGGCGATATAGTAAGTGATTCTCATAAGATAATGAAAAGATATACGCCTGGTAATATTCACAGGACGCATTTTGAGACTGAAAGTCGAAGAGTATCCGTTTATGTCCCTTTAAATGTACTTGCAGATATTATTGATGAAATACTGCTTGCTATAGCATATTCATGGATATGGGGTCTTTATATTACTGAAACGAGCGAAAAAATATTGGAAGAGAGTGGGGTGGTGCCTGAAAAATTTCTTAGGTCAAAATTTAAGGAGCTATTCCCGGCAATTATTCTACAACAATCGGTTAATGGTTTAAATCTTACAATAGGATCTATGGTTTCCTACAAGCAGCCAAATTTGACCTTAACAAAACCTGACAGGCTACAACATTTTACTAATGTAAAAAATAAGTCTAAGGAATTGGCTCAAATGTTTGATTGGGAACTTGCTGAAAGGTTAAGGTCGGCAGATTTGGAAAATCGATACCGTGGGTACATTGCTACAAATGGTCGTAATTGTCACTAGATATAGTAAGCGCTTGTTAATCAATTTCTATATCAAAATTAAAGAGATCAATTCCTTCAGATTAATATTAATTTTTTAAGAGGGCAGAATCGAACCCTAAAACTTAAGTTCTCACTAAAGCTGATGATTTTTTACGCAATGTGAACAATGTCAGTATAATCAGCTCCATGTTTGGTCGTTTTCAATAGCGACTCTGATTTAATTTATATTTATGGACATATTGTGGTTGCAATCCTAAAATTTTAAGTGTAAATTAACCCTATGAACTTTAGGTTATATAAATTAATCGTGTTGTTTACTATGCTTGTTTGTCTCCCCTTACAAGGGCTGGCAGCAATAACGATGCCTGGTTGCACGATGAATGGATCATCGGTTGAGTTACACGTTGATGCTGATAATGTAGATAGCATGCATAATTGCCATAATGATGATAACCAACCGTCCAAAAGTACTTTTGGCAATAAATGTTCTTATTGTTTTTTGACTTTGTCACATGCTATTACTCCATTCAATATCTCTGTAGAGTTGGATAGTGGTACTGCTTTGTTTTCTGAAATGTTTGCCAAAATACCAGACTTAGTCCCAACTTCACCTTATACCCCCCCCCGATCAGCACTTTCTTAGTGCTGACAGTCGTGTGTATTGCACGATAGTGTTTGCTTGGGCACTTGCTCAGTAAACTATTAACTACCAATCTTTCCGATTCTCAGCACCTATCGACCGACAGTGGTTTATTGACGTTCGAAGTTAAGCGTATGGCTGTTGACGCCTATACACGCACGCTTATTACTTCATAACGTCTTAACCACCTCTAAAGAATTGCAGAGCGAGGTGTGTCAATGTTTAGATGTTTTTCAAGATAATCAAACATATAGCCTTGGCATTTCTCCGTGATGCAGAACCGCAGTAACCATTTATCAATTAGGAGTATTAATCATGAAGAAACACAACATTAATAAAATGATTGCAACACTTGCTGTCTGTAGTCTCAGTTTTCTATCCGTATCCGCGATTGCAGCCCAAGACGAATTTCAAAGACAGATGACTCAACAAATTATGAAAGCCAAGCAGAAGCTGAAAGAGGCAGAGGCTGCCAAAGGGGCTGAGAAAGTAAAACTTATGGAGGAGCACATGAAAATGATGGATGACACCATGGGAAAAATGCAGAAGATGAAGCCGAAGTCAGGTATGACAATGCAGGAGCATGAGGACTGGATCAATGAGCATCAGAAACTTATGGATGACTTGATGGGGCAGATGATGAAAGAACATCACATGCAAAAAGAAATGGGATGTATGAGTGCTGATACGCATAAGCACTAAATAAAACGCTGGGTGGCAATGCCCACCCAGCGTTATTAATATAAAAAGGCAATTGGAAATGAAAAAGTTATTAATTTGTATGTTCGCAGCGGTATTAAGTATCGCTGCTGCACCAGCTTACGCCAACGAAGTTCACCATCAGGCAGCAGATAATCAAAAGAGTTATTCTGCAAAAGGTGTAGTAGTTGCCGTAGATAGCGCTTCGAGCAAGGTTAAATTGAAGCATGACGCTGTTCCTGAGCTTAAATGGCCAGCAATGACCATGTTTTTTAACGTTGCAGACAAGTCTCTGCTGGAATCAGTAAAAACCGGAGTTCAGATTGAATTCAAGTTCATTAAAGTCGACGGTGGCGGACCACTGATTACGCATATTAAAACATTGAAATAAGGCATCTGGGCTGGCTTCAAGTTACCGAGCCAGCCACATTTGATGAACAGGTAGACAGATGAACAAGAATAAATCACCTCTGATTCTAGCGCTAGCAATGGCAACACTAATGCTTCCGGAAATAGTGACTGCAGACGTACATTCTGCCAATAGTCCTATTATTGGTGCAAACGTGCAGGAATTATTAAATTGGGCAGACAAACATAATCCCGAACTTGCCGCAATGCGACACGAAACTGATGCAGCCAGTGAGAGAATCGCCCCGGCAGGCGCGCTTCCCGATCCTATGCTACGCGTTGAGTTCATGGATTTTGCTGGGCGAGATGCGCCAAATGGTTTTAATCCATTTCCAGGAAAAGGTAGCGGAACTAAATACACTTTCATGCAGAGCATTCCACTATGGGGCAAACGCGATTTACGTAAGGAAGTTGCTACGGCAGAACTGGAGCAATTCAAAGGACGCAGATTAATCAGCGTCACTGAAATTCACGCACGGATAAAGAACGCTTATGCTCAGTATTATCAAACCATAGGGCTGAAAAAGCTTAACGAGGATATCCTGCGACTGCTAGAGGATTTGGAGGCTGTTACTCGCGTGCGCTATGCCAGTGGTTTGGTACCGCAGCAAGATGCAATCCGCGCGCAAGTTGAAAAAACGATGTTGCGTTCAGAAGTTATTAACCTTGAAACCGAACAGCAACAGGCCAAAGCACGACTGAATGCAACGCTTGGCCGGACTCAGGATGCGTTGCTTTCAACTACACCGGAATTGCGTCGACTGCCTGCTGGTAAGCTGGATAGTACTGTCCTTCAAGAAAAGGTAGCACGAACCAATCCGCTGCTCGCTACAGAGTCAGCACAAATCTTGGCGGCAGACGCTAACAAGCGATTGGTAGAGAAGAACCGCTACCCAGACGTCACACTTGGTATTGCCCCAACGCAGATGGGTAGCAGTATTAGTGGCTGGGAAGCAATGGTGGAAGTCAACCTTCCCATCCGCTTTGATACGCGCCGTTCTCAAGAAAGCGAGGCAACGGCAATGCTGGCTGCTGCCAAGGAGCGTCGGCAGGGAGTTGCGAACCAAGTAATAGGTGAATTGCAGGAAAATCTGGTGGCATTTGAGGCTGCGGAAAAACAAGAACGGTTGATTGCTGACACGTTGCTTCCACAGGCAGAGCTGACCTTTCGTTCTGCATTGGCTGGTTACGAAAATGGCAAAGTTGACTTCGCTACACTGCTCGATGCACAAAAAGCAATAAGACTTGCGAGACAAGGCCTAATAAAAACCAGGGTGGAGCAAGAAATTCGCCTTGCAGAAATCGAAAAAATGATTGGGGAAGAGTTATGAAACGTTCTGTAATATGGGTTGCATTAGCGCTAGTTGGCATTGCTGTAGCCTCATGGGGCGGTTACTGGTGGGGATTAAAACAATCAGACAAGTCATCGACTGAAGTCTCAACTGGCACTTCTGTATCCGCCACAAAGAAAATTCTCTATTACCGCAATCCGATGGGCCTGTCGGATACATCACCTGGACCTAAACAAGATTCTATGGGCATGGATTACATTCCAGTCTATGAAGGTGATGAGGTGCAGACCGGTCAGATCAAGATCAGCCCTGAGAAGGTGCAGAAGTTGGGCGTGAGGACAGAACCAGCTGCACTACGAGAGTTAGTCAGGACGGTACGCGCTGTTGGCCAGTTTCAGTTGGATGAGCGCCGTCTGCACACAGTTACGACGAAGTTCGAAGGTTATATTGAAAGGCTTCATGTCAATGCTACTGGTCAGCCGGTAAAACGTGGACAGCCGCTGATGGAAGTGTACAGCCCGGAATTGGTTTCAGCGCAAGAGGAATTCCTGATAGCCTGGAATGGTCGCCAATCGTTAAGCAGCGGTACAGAGGAATCGCTGGTTGGTGTCAGTCGATTGGCAGAAAGCGCCCTGAAACGCCTGCGCAACTGGGACATTTCCGATGCCCAGTTACAGCGCTTAAAAAAAGACGGCAAAGCAACCCGTACGCTGACTTTGTATTCTCCTGCTAACGGCGTTGTGCTGGAAAAAATGGCAGTAGCAGGTATGCGTTTCATGCCGGGTGAACCTCTGTTCAAGATTGCCGACCTTTCGTCTATCTGGCTGCTCGCTGATGTTTTCGAGCAAGACCTTGCGCTGGTGCATGTTGGGCAGTCGGTGAAGATCAGCGTCAATGCTTATCCGGAAAAAGCACTGACCGGCAAAGTTTCCTATATCTACCCGACAGTAACACCTGAGACACGGACTGCCAAAATACGTGTCGAACTCGACAATCCAAGCGGAATACTCAAGCCCGAGATGTATGCCACTGTACAATTAGTCTCAGGCCACGGCAAAGCCGATGCTTTAATGGTACCAGACTCTGCCGTACTCGATAGCGGTACGCGCCAAATCGTGCTATTACAGCGCGCTGAAGGCCTATTCGAACCACGCGACGTAAAGCTCGGCATGCGCGGCAATGGATATGTTGAAGTTATTGAAGGCTTAAGTGCAGGAGAGAATGTTGTTGTCAGTGCCAATTTCCTGATTGATGCAGAAAGCAACCTTAAAGCAGCGATTGGCAGTTTTGGGCACTCTGCTCATGGTAGCAAACCTAAAGCAGATACAAATCAGCCAGCAGTGCCAACTGACAACTCAGCACATAAGGGGCACTAACATGCTCAATAAAATTATTGAATGGTCGGTACGGCATGTATTTCTAGTGCTGCTTGGGACACTATTTCTGACTGCCTGGGGCATTTATAGCGTCATCAACACACCAATCGACGCTATTCCTGACCTCTCTGATGTGCAGGTAATCGTGTATACGGAATATCCTGGGCAAGCACCACAGGTAGTGGAGGACCAGGTTACCTATCCGCTCACTACTGCCATGCTATCGGTACCGAAATCCAAAGTCGTGCGGGGATTTTCAAACTTCGGTGCTTCGTTCGTGTATGTCATCTTTGAAGACGGGACTGACATCTACTGGGCACGCTCGCGTGTGCTGGAGTACCTGAATTTTGCTGCGGGAAGATTGCCCAAGGGAATCACGCCTTCGTTAGGTCCTGATGCTACTGGCGTAGGTTGGGTTTATCAATATGTTGTTACAGCCAAGCATAAGACCCTTGATGAACTGCGCTCAATTCAAGATTGGTTTGTCCGTTATCAATTGACCAAGGCACATGGAGTCGCTGAGATAGCCAGTATAGGTGGTTTTGTAAAGTCTTATCAGGTTACGGTCAACCCACAGCGTTTGCAGACTTATGGTATATCGCTCAAGACAGTTTCTAATGTCATTGCCATGAGCAACCGCGATGTCGGCGGTCGAGCAATTGAGATGGCAGAGACTGAGTATGTCGTTAGAGGTAGAGGTTATTTGCGCGGGATTAGCGACCTTGAGACTTTGGTAGTCAAGGCTGACATGGGTACGCCGGTGCTCTTGCGCGATGTTGCCCGTGTTGAACTGGTTCCGGACGAGCGTAGAGGAATTACAGAGTTAAATGGAGAAGGTGAAGCTGTTGGCGGCATCGCTGTGGCTCGACATGGGCAGAATGCACTTGATGTCATTCATAATCTAAAAACTAAAATCAGCGAGATTTCATCAGGCCTGCCAGAAGGCGTTTCAATTCAGGCCGTGTATGACCGTTCAGGATTGATTCATCGTGCTATCAGCACGCTAAGTGAGACTCTTATCCAACAGGGCATCATTGTTGCATTGGTGTGCGTAGTATTTCTTATGCACGTACGCAGTGCGCTTGTGGCTATCATTATGCTACCGATTGGCGTTTTGGTTGCCTTCATTGCGATGCGATTCTTGGGCTTAAATTCCAACATCATGAGTTTAGGTGGCATTGCCATTGCGATTGCTGAGATGACCGATGCGGCAATCGTCATGATTGAAACCTCGCACAAACATCTCGAACGCTTATCACCCGGCAAGAATCGCATAGATGCAATCATTAAAGCATGTCAGGAGGTTGGTCCGTCACTGTTCTTCAGTTTATTGATTATTACAGTATCGTTTCTACCGGTGTTTACACTGGAGGCACAAGAAGGACGAATGTTTCTGCCTCTTGCCTATACGAAGACATTCGCCATGGCTGGAGCCGCCTTGCTTTCGATTACGCTGGTACCGGTGTTGATATTGCTGCTGGTTCGTGGGCGAATTCCATCCGAACAGAACAATCCATTAGTGCGCGTGATGATTTGGTTGTATAGGCCAGTAATGTACTGGGTGATGCGATGGAAAGGTTTTATCGTCCTATCAGCAATTGCTTTGCTTGGGGTGACTGCCTATCCGGCGCTCAAACTAGGTTCGGAATTTATGCCGACCTTGAATGAAGGTACGCTGCTTTACATGCCGTCGACATTGCCAAGCATTTCTGTTACCAAGGCGGCTGAACTGTTGCAGACACAGGATAAGATTATCAAAAGCTTTCCTGAGGTGGAGTCAGTCTTCGGCAAGGCTGGTCGGGCAAATAGCGCTACCGATCCAGCGCCTTTGGAGATGGCGGAGACTATTATCAACCTCAAACCTGAAGATCAGTGGCGCCCCGGCATGACTATCGACAAGTTAATTGATGAACTTGATAAAGCGGTTCAAATGCCAGGAGTAAGCAACGCATGGACTATGCCAATTAAGGCTAGAACCGATATGCTTTCCACTGGTATACGAACACCGATTGGTATCAAGGTGTTCGGTAAGGATCTGACCGAGATGGAAATTCTCGCTAAACAGATTGAGGCCGTTGTTAAAACAGTACCCGGAACAACAAGCGCCTATGCCGAACGTATTACCGGCGGATACTATCTGGATGTAGTTCCCGACCGAGAGGCACTATCTCGCTATGGATTGGCTGTTGGTGATCTTTTGGATGTGGTTTCGGTGGCACTTGGTGGTGAAATGGTCACGACTACGGTGGAAGGTCGCGAGCGCTTTGGCGTTAACGTGCGCTACCCCCGAGACATGAGAAGTGATCCGCAGGCAATTGCCACGCAGGTGTTGGTGCCCACGATGGGAGCCACGATGATACCGCTTGGACAGCTCGCGCAGGTTAAGCTGGTTAAAGGCCCGCCAAGTATCCGTACTGAGAACGCGTTGCTGTCAGCATATATTTTTGTTGATATTCGTGATCGGGATATTGGCAGCTATGTTGCCGCTGCGCAAAAAGCAGTTCGCGAGCAGGTTAAGTTTCCTCCTGGCTATTACATCACTTGGAGCGGCCAGTTTGAGTACATGCAGCGCGCAATTGAAAAGTTGAAGGTCGTATTACCAATCACCATCCTGATTGTGTTCGTACTTCTATATTTGAATTTCAATCGTTTTAGCGAGACGCTGATGGTAATGCTCTCTGTACCTTTCTCCGTGATCGGGGGCGTCTGGCTGATGTATTGGCTTGATTACAACCTGAGCATCGCAGCGGCAGTAGGGTTTATTGGCTTAATCGGTATCGGAGCCGAAACCGGCATGGTGATGTTGGTATATCTAAATCAGGCTCTTGAAGAGATCAAAGTAAAACGTGAAGCTGCTAGCGAGCAGCTCACCAAAGAGGATATTTACGCCGCAGTGGTGCAGGGCTCAGTTTACCGGATACGTCCGGTAATGATGACCGTTGCCGGAAGTATCGTAGGCCTGTTTCCAGTGATGTTGAGTAGCGGAACAGGCTCCGAGCTAATGCGGCGTATCGCTGCCCCTATGGTAGGAGGTATGGTATCCGCCACTGTGCTGACGCTGATTGTGATTCCTGCCATTTATGCACTGGTAAAAGAGTTTTCGCTACACCGAGCGCATCGGTGAATTTAACACAACCATAGGAGATATATCATGAAAAATCGCACGAAATTGACCATAGCCTTGTTGGCTACATCCCTTATGCTTGGTGGCTGCGCCTCGCAGAAGCCCGCAAAACCGAGTGGTATCGAGCAACGAATTGAAAGCGCGCAATCGCCTTCGGAACATCAGGCAATTGCTGGCGAATACGAGAAGCAGGCAGCGGCAGACAAGGCCACCTCTAGAATGCACCAGGGCTTGGCAAACAAATACAAATATATAACTACGCCCAAGGGGTTTTCACCGGGATCCGCATATCAACATTGTAGCAATTTGGCAAAGCTATACGAGCAGGCTGCGGCGGAGAATCTCGAACTAGCCAAGATGCATCGCGAAGCAGCTGATGCGGCCAAATAGCCCTAAATGAGCGTCAAGTGTCCATTGCAGCACATTAGTTCAAACCACGCTGTTGTGCAGGGCTCAGTGTACCAGGTACGTCCGGTAATGATGACCGTTGTCGGACGTATCGTAGGCCTGTTTCTATTTATCCTGAGTAGCAGAACAGATTCCCGAGATAATGCGGCGTATTGCTGTCCCTATATCTAATCATGAAATATTTTGCGACTTAAAGAGCTAAATGGACATAAAGCTTATGCAAAAGGATTTTAGAGAGCTCACAGCAGTTGAGCGTCAACTAATTGAGAATGAGCATGCTCATTTAGAACAGTTTTTGTGGGAACTGCATGAGGCATGCTGCGAGTTTGATAGCCTGAAAGAATGCCATGGATGTGACAAAGAGAAATTTGCTTCATGCCAAGGGCGACTAATTTCATTTGAATATGTTTTTATCGATTTCGTCATTAGGCATTTTGAAAACGAAGAAAAAATTATGTCCGAAATTTGTTATACCCAAGACGCTAAAGAGTTTTTTCATTTGCATGTACAAGAGCATGAGAAATTATTGCTGGAAATGGAGAGCCTAATGCATAAGTTGTCGGTCGAGAGCGAGCAGGGATTTACGGCAGAGGCAATTCGAGAGCTTTACTATCGGGTTGCGGAACTGTTTGGTAAACATGCCGCTACCTTTGACAACTTATTGATGAATCATCCCGAAAGCGTTAAGAAGTGAGTGTTGTGTAAGTCTCAATATGATGAGAACAGATATTTTTAAAACTTTTGAAAGAACAGAGATAACCAATGCCCGAAATAATTCCTAACCTGCATCCGTTAATGGTGCATTTCCCCATTGCATTGATCAGCGTTTCTGCAATATTTCACGTGACAGCAATCGCAACGCGGGGTAAAGACTGTGCCACGCACTGCTCCGTTCTTGCACATACCACGCTGTGGCTGGGCGCATTGGCGGCGCTGCCAACGGTCTTTTTCGGCTGGCAGGCATTCAACAGCGTGAACCACGATGAAGCCGGTCACATCGCCATGCTGCTGCATCGCACTTTGGGACTGGCTACTTTGGCGCTACTAGTGGTTTTGGCGGGCTTCGATTTCTGGCGCAGTAAAGCTGATGCGATGCCTTCATGGTGGTTTGCCAGCGCAGTGATTGGCGTATGGGGAATGGTTGCCACTACCGCATGGCATGGAGGGGAATTGGTTTATCGACATGGATTGGGGGTACTTTCGTTGCCCGCCACGGAGCTCAGTCAGCATGGACATGAACATAGTTCCGCGATGAAAGATACGGAGCATGCTGATGTAATGTCTATAGAAGATAGAGGTCAAGAGCTCTCACATAAACATTCCCATGATAAGCACGCGCACTGAAATTTCTAACAAGAATAGTGACGAAACCACAAATTAAGGAGAATCTAAAATGAAACTAACATTTCTTGGTGCAACAGGGACTGTGACGGGCTCTAAATATCTACTCAATTGTGGTTCAAAACGCATATTGATTGATTGCGGACTATTCCAGGGCCTTAAGCAATTGCGATTGAAAAACTGGGATAAATTGTCAATTAACCCAAAAGATGTAGATATAGTGGTATTAACGCATGCCCATATCGATCACACTGGGTATCTACCATTGTTTGTTAAAAATGGATTTTCTGGCAAGGTCTATTGTAGCGAGGCAACACGTGATTTATGCAAAATTCTGTTACCTGATTCTGCGCATCTACAAGAAGAAGAAGCGGAGTATGCTAACAAGCACGGGTTTTCCAAGCACCATCCAGCGTTACCGCTCTATACAAAAGAAGATGCACAAAGAGCACTTGAACTACTGACGCCCGTTGATTTTGAGCAGGACGTTGATCTAGGGGATGGCCTGACAGTAAGATTTTCGCCCAATGCACATATTCTGGGGTCTGCTTTTGTGCGCATTCATGACCAGAAAACGTCTGTTCTATTTTCAGGGGACATTGGACGTCCTCATGACATTTTGATGAAAGCCCCCGTGCGTATCAAGCAGGCTGATTACCTAGTGCTTGAATCTACTTATGGCAATCGATTGCACGATACCAGTGACCCGCAAATTAAGCTAGCTGCAATTATCAACCAAACAGTAAAACGCAAAGGCGTTGTAGTTATACCGGTATTTGCAGTGGGTAGAGCGCAAGAGTTGCTTTATTACATTCATCTACTCAAATCATCAGGTGTTATACCTGATATCCCAGTATATTTAAATAGCCCAATGGCGGTAGATGCCACCGCGATATTTCATAACCATCGTGGCGAGCATCGCCTGACGCCAGAACAATGTGATGCACTATGCCACACAGCTCACATGGTGAATAGCGTCGAAGAGTCTAAACGGCTTAATGAAACCCAAGGCCCGATGATTATCCTTTCAGCAAGTGGGATGGCTACTGGCGGGCGAGTTGTACATCATTTGAAGGCTTTTGCACCTAACCCCAACAATACCATCCTGTTTGTTGGCTTCCAGGCGGCGGGTACGCGTGGGGCTGCAATGCTGGACGGAGCTGAAAGCATCAAGATACATGGCGAATATGTGCCGGTACGTGCTGATGTTGAGTATGTTTCCAACCTTTCCGCACATGCTGATTATTCGGAAATCCTGGATTGGCTAGGTGGTTTCGAAGTTCCGCCAAAGAAGACATTTATCACCCACGGTGAGCCGATTGCGGCAGATGCAATGCGGATTCATATTGAAGAAAAACTGCATTGGCAGGTAGTGGTCCCAGATTATCTTGAAACAGTAACTTTAAATTAGGCTTCTAAATTTCCCCATGATATGCATACCTACTGAAATTTTGAACAGGAGACCCCCCATGAAACTATGGATACGAATTTGTGCTGTTGTGCTGACATTGAACTCAGCTGTCGCACTCGCCGAACAAGCCATCACTCTCTACAAAAGCCCGACATGTGGCTGTTGCAAGAAGTATGTTGATTACTTGAGAGACAACGGTTTCATGGTCAAGGCCATTGACCAGAATGATATGGATAGTGTCAAGAAACGTTACGGTGTGACGCGCGTCGCCAGTTGTCATACTGCGCTGATCAATGGCTATGTGGTTGAGGGCCACGTACCAGTGAGCGCCATTAACAAACTGCTAAAGGAAAAACCTGCTATTGCCGGCATTAGCGTGCCCGGCATGCCTATGAACTCACCGGGGATGGGAGAAATGAAGAAAGGGACATTAACGGTTTATCGCATCCCAAGAAACGAAGAGGCTCTTAAAGTTTATTCTGTTGAATGAGAATCTAATTGATGACTTTTGGAGAATGTTTTTGAGACTTACCCCGTACGAATTGAAGAAATCTATTGCAACTCGCTTGCTGGCTGCATGGGTGGTTCTCTCAATAGTGTTGGGGATAGGTTCCTATTATTTTGAATCCAAACAAATTGATGCTTTTGTTTTCAGTCTGGCAGCTCAGGCTGCAAAACATTTTAACAATCCCGAAAACGAAGCAGCTTTTTTAGGGAATCTGAATCAGCATCGTTCAGTGGTCGAGAGGTTTCTCAAAGACTCCAGATTTGCCGGTATTCGTCTGTTTGGGAGTAAAAAGAACCTTGAACTTGAAACGTGGAAAACAGATGAAAGCAGATTACTGAGTCGAATAGAAAAGCATCGCCATACCTTCCCTAATGAAGGTGACAGTCATTACAACAAGATTATAGATGGTGAAAATCTTTACGTTCAGATTGTTATTCCCCTAACGTCATCAGATAAGAGAATCTATGGCTATTTTGAAGGGATATATGAGATTGATTCAATCACTGTCGCTACACTTGAGCAACGCATCATAACTTCTTTATTGATTATTGTGATGGTCATTGGGATAACAAGTCTCGTGTTATATCCGGTCATTCTGTCCCTCAACCGGGAAGCCACTAATCTTTCTGATGAATTGCTGCAATCAAATCTGGAGCTATTGCAGTCGCTAGGCAGCGCGATTGCTAAGCGCGATTCTGATACGGATGCTCATAATTACAGGGTAACTCTTTATGCAATCAGACTTGCTAAAACCATGGGTAGGAGTAATGCAGAGATTGAATCGCTGATTGTTGGCGCCTTTCTACATGATGTAGGCAAAATCGGTATTTCCGACCAGATTTTATTAAACCCAGGAAAATTGACTCATGATGAATTTGAAATCATGAAGACCCATGTCATCCATGGCAAGGAAATTATCCAGCACTCAAAATGGCTTAAATGTGCCCATGATGTTGTGCTTTTTCACCATGAAAGATTTGATGGTACTGGGTATCCCCAAGGCCTCAAGGGCAAGGATATACCGATAAATGCTCGGTTGTTTGCTGTTGTTGATGTATTTGATGCATTAACTTCCAAACGACCTTACAAAGATTCTTTGTCATTCTCCGAATCCATGAACATATTGCATGCAGGATCAGGCAGTCTTTTTGATCCTGGAATTCTTGTAGTATTTGAGCGCATTGCACCTTTTCTCTATGAAGAGTTTTGTCATGCAGATTTAAGTTATTTGCAGCGCATATTGAAAGATTCTTTAACAAAATACTTTCATCGAGATTACTCAAAAAAACTAAAACAAGGGGGACTTCAAAATGAGTTCATGGCATCAACAATCGATTCCTGAAGTTGTGAGTCAGCTTGCGACTGATACAGAGCAAGGTCTTACCGATGAAGCTGTTATCACAAGGCTCGCAAGTTATGGAGCCAATAAATTACGAAAAGGTAAGCGATTCTCGGCATTCTCCATTTTTATAAGCCAGTTTAAAAGCCTGGTTATTTGGGTTCTTATAGGCGCTGCTACTGTATCTGCGTTATTAGGGGAAACTACTGACGGAATAGCGATTATTGCTATTGTAATTTTGAATGCAGTGATTGGCTTTTTCCAGGAGTATCGTGCTGAAAAAGCTGCTGCTGCACTAGCTAATCTTACAGCACCTCATTGTCGCGTAGTACGAAATGGTCATAGTAATGTGATTGCCTCTACTGAGGTCGTACCCGGTGATATCTTACTACTTGAGGGTGGAGATCTGGTTGCTGCGGACGCACGTTTGATCGAAGCGTCTGTGCTTCATGTTAACGAGGCTCCGCTTACTGGTGAATCGCAAGCGGTTGGAAAATTTACTGACACCCTACCTCCGGCAACGCCATTAGCTGATCGAAAGAATATGATTTTTCTCGGCACCAGCGTAACAGGCGGTACTGGCCGTGCTTTGGTAGTCAATACCGGCATGGAGACTGAGCTAGGTCATATCGCAAAACTTCTTGAAACAGCTGAAAGTGGCAAAACTCCATTACAACATCGGCTCGACCGAGTGGGACGCGCACTGTTATGGGCTTGCTTGGGCATTGTCGTATTGATTTTCGGGCTTGGATTATTAAGGGGTATCGAGCCATTTGAGTTGTTCTTGAGTGCCGTGAGTCTTGCGGTAGCAGCTATTCCTGAAGGATTGCCAGCTGTAGTGACTGTAGCTCTAGCTCTAGGTGTGCAACGCATGATACGACGCAATGCATTAGTTCGTCATTTGCCGTCTGTAGAAACGCTGGGGTGCGCTGAGGTTATTTGTACAGACAAAACCGGCACATTAACCTTAGGGGAAATGACTGCCCGTAAACTCATTACTTCAGGGAGCCTGTATCGTCTGAGCGGTGAAGGCTATTCTACTGAAGGCGCATTTTTTGTAGGTAACACAGAAACTCTATCAACGGATAGCCCTGAGCTTTTTGCCCTACTACGCGCTTCGGCAGCCTGTAATGATGCTGAGTTGACTCTCATAGATAACCAGCCTGGAGTGATTGGCGACCCTACTGAAGGAGCACTTCTGGTGGCAGCTGCAAAAGGCAATATTACCCGTGAGTCTATCGAGGCTGATATGCCACGAATTGCTACCGTGCCTTTTGACTCTGACCGTAAACGTATGACTATCATACGTCTAGTGGATAATCAGTCCTGGGCATTCGTCAAAGGTGCACCTGAGGTTATTCTTAGTCGTTGCACAATGATACGCACTAGTCATGGCGTGAGGGAGTTGACCGAAGATGACCGTATCAGGCTAACTGAGGCCAATACCTTGCTCGCGAATGATGCTTTACGTGTCCTTGCAGTTGCTGAACGCTCATTGGATGGTATCGATTTTGACAGGAGTGCGTCTCTGAATGATACAGAGATTGAAGCCGAGTTAGTGCTTTTAGGGCTGGTGGGTTTGCAAGATCCTCCGCGTGCTGAGGCAAAAGAGGCGGTAGCCAAGTGTATACGCGCTGGCATCAAGACGGTGATGATCACCGGCGACCATCCAGATACGGCACGAGCCATTGGTAATGAACTTGGTATTTTGAATAAAGGCGATACAGTTCTAATAGGTGCCGAACTTGACTCTCTTGATGACGAGGCACTCAAGGAGCGGGTTTCCCAAGTCTCGGTTTATGCGCGTGTGACAGCCGAACATAAGCTTCGTATTGTGCGTGCCTGGAAAGCTCGGGGAGTTGTTGTCGCAATGACCGGGGATGGGGTTAATGACGCTCCAGCAATCAAGGAGGCCTCTATTGGCATAGCGATGGGTATTACCGGTACCGAAGTAACTAAAGGTGCCGCCGCCATCATTGTCACGGATGACAACTTTGCATCGATTGTCGCTGCTGTTGAAGAAGGCCGTGGCATATATGACAACATCGTTAAAACATTAGAGTATTTGCTGGCAGGTAATGCAGGTGAACTTATTGTGATGTTAACAGCAATTATTTTGGGTTGGCCACTGCCGTTGCTGCCTCTACATCTTCTTTGGATTAATCTGGTGACAGATGGTTTGCCAGCGCTTGCTTTGGCTACCGATCCGATTGATCGAGGTGTACTGAACCGCCCACCAAGACGCTCGCAATCCGAGTTGCTTAACCTTGACTTCCTGAAAAGAACGCTCTTTGCAGGGTTTCTGACAGCCGCAGTTACCCTTGGAGTGTTCTTTTATGAGTTCAAGATCGTTGGTAGCGGTCTTGATCAGGCGCGAGATGCTGCTTTTACTGCGCTTGTGATTACCGAATTACTGCGCGCGTTCGGGGCTCGGAGTGAAGAGCGGACTGTCTGGCAGATGGGGCTGTTCTCCAATATGCGGTTATTCTTAATAGTAGCAGTAAGCTTTGGATTGCAGCTTGCGATACACCATGTGCCTACCTTTCAAACCTTGTTCCAGATTGAACCTGTTACTTTGCATCAATGTGTTTCCTGGTTTGCAGTTGGATTCATACCCTTGATCATTCTGGAATTGAAAAAAGTGATTCGTATGCGAGCATCTGAAATTCGTTCATGATGAGTTTCTGTGCGCTATATGTTTTATTAGCTGTAAGTGATTTTTGACAGAGTTAACCATTAATGAGATTGCTATGAATAAACAAAAATACGATGTAACTCGCGACCCCGTTTGCCTGATGACAATTAATCCCCGCCATGCAGAAGCAATGACCGAATACAAGGGGCAAGCTTATTATTTCTGTTCGGAAGGCTGCCGCCAGAAGTTTTTATCCCAACCTGGAATTTTTGTTGATAATGCACCTGGTATGCGATTAACGGTGGGAGTAATGGGTTCCGCGAGCGGGGAGTTTGCAGCAGAGATCAAAGAGCTGGTCTATGCACTGGGGCAGGATATTGCAGATCGAGGATTCGTATTGATCACTGGCGCTTGTCCCGGGCTCCCTTACGAATGCGCTCGTGGCACAAGAAGTAAGGGTGGATTATCGATGGGAATATCACCGGCACTTAGCCTCGATGAGCATGTACATAAATATTTCTCACCAGCAGATGTCTTTGATGTGATTATCTACACAGGCAGTGGGCTAATGGGACGAGAAGTAATCAATATTCGCTCAAGTGACATGGTTGTAATCGTGGGTGGAAGCTCGGGAACGTTAGGTGAGTTTGCAATCGCCTATGACGAGGGAAAGATAATAGGTGTACTTGAAGGCAGTGGCGGCATCACGACACAATTGCCCCAATTGGTCACCAGTTTTGGCAAAGACACGGGAGCTCATTTGATCTATGAGTCTGATCCTAGGTTGCTTATTACAAAGTTGGCAGAGGCATATACAGCGCATCACTATAAGCATCCATCCTGTTTTTGCGATGGGACGCATGCCAGCGTTGGCTAAGCTTTTAAGTTATGCACGACTGAAGCTATTAGATGTCGAACTAATTAAAGGAGTGTAAACATGGACAAATTAAATCCTTGGCGAGTTGGTAGCGCGACTGGATTATCAGCGGCTATGATCAATTTGATATGTGCGGCCGCAGTTTATTTGTTTCCAGTTGCAACGATCAATTTTGTTAGCTCGTGGGCACATGGCTTCGATTTAAATATACTCCTCAGTAAGACTCAATTAACCTTTGATGGAATTGCTGATGGCATATTCAATGTAACACTGACAGGATTTCTGATCGGCGTGTTGTTCGCCTTATTTTATAACTTAGTGGGATTCTGCCCAAAATGCCGTTAGCAATTTTTGAAGGGAACTATCATGGCAATTGATCCAGTATGTGGAATGAAAGTGGATGAAAAATCAGCAGCAGGTAATGCTGTACATTCGGGGACGACATATTATTTCTGTTCACCCAAATGCCAGCATGAGTTTGAAGCTGATCCAGCCAAGTATGCAGGGATCGGCAAGACAGCTCACACACATGATCACGCTCAACACCATGAGCATGGCATGACCGAGGCAAAAACATCAAAAGCAGCTGGAGAAAAGGCTAAAGACCCTATCTGCGGCATGATGGTAGACAAATCCTCAGCGCTAAAAACCGAGCGTGCCGGAAGAGCCTACTATTTTTGCAGCGTAGGTTGTCAGCGCACCTTTGAGTCGCCGGAGCAGGAACTAAAATCCATGCGTACCCGTGTCATGATCGCGATGTCGGGCGTGCTGGTGCTGGCTGTCATGCGTGCTGCGGTATTCCTTGGGCTCGCCGGCGGTGCGATGACGTTGAGCTGGGTGCCTGTTGACGCGCTACCATGGTTTACCTGGGGAGTATGGATGATGATACTGGTCACACCGGTGCAATTCATCGGTGGCTGGGGCTTCTACAAAGGGGCATGGAACGCGATTCGCGCCCGCAATATCAACATGGATTTCCTGATAGCACTCGGCACCTCGGTCGCCTACTTCTATAGCGTCGCAGTAGTGTTCTTCCCTAATGTATTGCCAGTAGAGGTAGATCAGCGGCAATCCTACTTTGAAGTATCAGCTGTTATCATCGCCTTCGTATTGCTTGGAAAGTACATGGAGGAAATTATCAAAAAACGTTCTTCAGCAGCAGTGCGCAAGCTGCTGGATCTCAAACCTGCGACCGCACATGTCATCCGCGATGGTCAGGAGATGGAAGTGCCCGCAGAAAGTGTGATGATGGATGAGATTATCGTGGTGCGCCCTGGCGAGAAAGTTCCAGCCGATGGCGTAGTATTTGAAGGCAGCTCCTCAGTCGATGAGGCTATGCTCACTGGCGAATCCATGCCGGTGGAAAAATCACCAGGCAGCGCAGTAATCGGTGGAACTATCAATCGTACCGGTTTGTTCCGCTTCAAGACGACGCGAGTCGGTGCGGAAACCGCGCTCGCACAAATCATCAAACTGGTGGAAGAAGCGCAGGCTTCCAGCGCCCCTATCCAACGTCTCGCCGACCAAGTGGCCAGTTATTTTGTTCCCACAGTGGTGCTGGTTGCGTTTGCCGCTTTTGTGGGTTGGTGGTTGATGGGTAATTTTCCACAGGCGCTGATGGCATTCATCGCGGTGTTGATTATCGCCTGCCCATGTGCACTCGGCATCGCCACCCCGGCAGCGCTGATGGTGGGCGTAGGCAAGGGAGCAGAGGCCGGTATACTGATTCGTGGGGCCGAGGTGCTGGAGCGCGCAGAAAAGCTTACCACAGTGGTGTTCGATAAGACCGGGACGCTCACCCGTGGTGAGCCTAATGTCACAGATATCATTGCTATTGGCAATCAGCCGGAGGCAGACATTCTGCGTGCCGCCGCCGCAGTGGAGGTCGGTTCGGAGCATCCGCTTGGCGAAGCAATCGTGCGTGCCGCGCAACACCGCGAACTCATTTTACCTAAGGTGGAAAACTTCGAAGCCATTCCCGGTCATGGCATCCGCGGCAACGTTGATGGCATGGTCACGCTTCTCGGCAACCGTAGGCTGTTCGAACGAGAGGGTATTGATACCAAGACGGCGGAAGAAATCATGGCAAAGCTGGAAGCCCAAGGGAAGACCGCGATGCTGGTAGGCCTTGATGGCAGCCTCGCTGGGGTCATAGCTGTGGCCGACACGCTCAAGCCCGAGGCCAGAGACGCTATCGCTGAACTCATGAAAGAAAATGTGGAAGTCATCATGCTGACTGGCGACAATCGTCGCACCGCCGAAGCCATTGCAAAAGAACTAGGTATTAAGCACGTCATTGCTGAAGTGTTACCCTCAGATAAGGCTAAAGTCATTCAGGATTTACAGAAACAAGGTAAATCAGTCGCCATGGTTGGCGATGGCGTCAACGACGCACCTGCGCTGGCGGTTGCCAAAATCGGTATCGCACTTGGTTCCGGGTCTGATGTAGCTAAGGAAACCGGCGGAATCGTTCTCATCAAGAATGATGTGCGCGACGTAGTAGCGAGCATACGTCTGTCACGAGCCACCATGCGCAAGATTAAGCAGAACCTGTTCTGGGCTTTTATCTACAACGCTATTGGTGTGCCAATTGCGGCATTCGGCTTTCTTAACCCCATTATCGCGGCAGCAGCGATGGCGTTGAGTTCATTGTCAGTGATTGTGAATTCAGCGTTGCTTAAACGAACCAAGCTTTGAATTTAGAATTAATTAAGAGTAAATGATGGGTGTTGTTGATACGGCTTATGTCATGAAAGGAGACTGAAATGTACTATTTTTTGATTCCACTCTTAATCGGCTTTGTATTTGCAGGGTCTAGCGCATTTACAGCTGCCTTTTCTCGTTCGTGGGGTGTAAATGGTGGTCGGCTGGTTACCAGCCTGTTGCGTAATATGTTAGGTATACCGCTCTACGGTTATGGCCTTGTGCTTGCCTGGTGTGAAACTTCAACCTTGATATTCAATTTGGGTGCTATAGGGCAAGGATTAGGCTGGCTTTTGGTAATCGCAGGTGCCGTACCAATCATTGTAGGTCATTTGCAGCTTGGATGGCGTACACATATGCCTTCTATAAATGATTCACTGATGGATAAAGGACTTTACGCTTATGTTCGGCATCCTATATATGCCGGCGGTCTGATTGTTTTTATTGGACTTGCATTAGTGCATTTCACCGCACCATGGTTAATGGCATCTATCCTGTCCATCATGTTTTTTACAGTGATGGCTAAATTGGAAGAAGTTGATTTGTTGCAGCGGATGCCAAAATATAGCGATTATATGGCTCGGGTGCCAGGTTTTCTGCCAATCTTTGCGAATAATACCCTCAGCTCAATAATAAAGAAGATTTATATGCTGCATTGATTGAGGGGGCAGCGCTCAGAGTCAGACCAAAAGCGATGACGGTGGCGGTGATTCTGGCTGGTCTTATCCCGATTCTAATTGGCACAGGCACCGGTTCAGAAGCCATGAGTCGAATTGCCGCGCCGATGGTGGGTGGCATGTTGACTGCGCCATTGTTGTCTTTATTTGTATTGCCTGCCGCTTATATTTTGTTGAGGAGGAATTATGCGAAAACGTAAATCCTTTTTCTGGCAAATGGCAGGGGGTGCGATTTTACTTATAGCACTGGCAATATTCTGGCCTATCAAGTCGGACAATACTTTTAACCGTTTGGATATCAGTGATAAGCAATTGGTAGCTAACGGTAAAAAAATCTATGTCGCGCACTGTGCCAGTTGTCATGGAGCGAAATTAGAAGGCCAAGCTAACTGGAAGGAAAGGGGAGCGGATGGCTTATACCCTGCGCCACCGCAAACTGATGCCGGCCATTCATGGCGTCACCCTGACCAATACCTGATTGATGCAGTTAAGAATGGGCTGTTTGAAAACGGCAAACCGACCAACATGCCAGCTTTCGGTAAGACACTCACTGACACAGAAATTATATCGGTACTGACTTACATTAAGAGTGAGTGGTCTGTTGAGAAGAGGGCGATCCAGAAACGCATACAACAAGACTCAGTTCCAACCACTACCGTAATTTATAACGCGGGTTGATAACCAGCATCAGTCATGGCTTTAATAATAGTAGCTTCAGGTATTGCTGTTTCGACTCGAACCATTTTGGTAGGAATGTCAGCATCTACCTTGGCTGCATCATCAACCTTCTTGATAGCGTTCGTAATGTTTTTTACACAACCACCGCAACTCATTTTGGGAATATGAAATTGATACATAGCAAGCGTCCTTTTAAAAATGATAGAAGCCTTAACAATAAAACTTCCAACTGTTGGAAGGTCAAATAAAAAATTAATTCATTATGGGCTTTACCTTACCATCATTGGAATCTTTACCATGGGATCTCATCATTCAATAAAAGAGGTGATTCATGTCATCCCATAATCATTCTGTCGATATCGCCGTAACAGGGATGAGTTGCGCTTCGTGCGTCTCTACGGTGGAAAATGCATTACGGAAATTGACGGATGTCGAGTCTGCTAGCGTTAATCTTGCCACCGAGCGTGCACATATTGAATTGGCAAATGACATCCCACATCAAAACATTGTAAAAGCGGTTGTGGATGCAGGGTATGGGGCATCTATAATTTTATCTGAACAAGGTCATGCGCATCCTCATGAAGAAGACTCCGCGACTGGCATAAAAATTCTCATCGCTGCAATCCTTAGTTTTCCGCTAATTACACCTATGTTACTTAGGCTTGCAGGTATTGATTGGAATCTGCCTGTATGGTTTCAATGGTTACTTGCAACACCTGTTCAATTTTATTTTGGCGCAGGATTCTACAAATCTGCCTGGCGAGCTGTATTAAATAAATCCGGCAATATGGATTTGCTGGTGGCAATAGGCACAACAGCTGCCTATGCTTTATCAGTCTATATGCTGCTACAAGGACATCAACACCTCTATTTCGAAGCGTCCAGCGTAGTCATTACACTCGTGCTGTTAGGTAAATGGTTAGAGAGACGTGCCAAGCATCAAACCACCGAAGCCATTAGGGCATTACAACAGTTACGTCCCGAAACAGCCCGAATAAAACGGGAAGGTGAAGAACTGGAAATACCGCTTGCTCAAGTGTCTTTGAATGATGTCGTCGTCGTTCGACCTTGGGAGCGTATACCGGTCGATGCCATTATCCTGGAAGGTCATAGTCACGTGGATGAATCGCTGATGACGGGTGAAAGTGCTCCTGTCCATAAAAAAGTCGGTGACAAAGTGATAGGGGGCTCAGTCAATAGCGATGGATTGCTCGTCATTCAAACAATCGCAATCGGCGCTGAAACGGCACTGTCACGCATTATACGATTGGTAGAAGACGCTCAAGCAGCTAAACCGGAGATTCAACGTCTAGTCGATAAAGTAAGTGCTGTGTTCGTACCCATCGTCATCATGATTGCTCTCGGCACATTTCTGGCTTGGGGGCTTTACACAGGCAATTGGGAACAGGCCATATTGAATGCCGTCGCTGTGTTGGTGATCGCCTGTCCTTGTGCGCTTGGCTTAGCAACTCCTACAGCCATCATGGCAGGGACCGGCGTTGCCGCACAACATGGCATTCTCATCAAGGACGCCAATGCTTTAGAACTTGCACACAGCATCACCCAGGTAGTATTCGACAAAACCGGTACGCTCACAGCAGGTAAACCTGTTCTATTGTCTGCAAAAGCCATCAATGGCCAAGATGACAGGATGCTGGAACTTGCAGCTGCAATCGAGCAAAATAGTTCGCACCCACTCGCCAAGGCGGTTGTGGATCAGCTTGCAATGAGGGGCAAAACACCATCCTCATCAACCTCAGTAAAAGAACTGCCTGGGCGGGGGTTGCAGGGGCAGGTGGATAGTAAAATGGTCTATGTAGGCAATGAACGTTGGATGACAGAGCTTGGGATTGATATGGGTACACTGACTGATATTTCTATGGAATTTCAGAATACTGGCAAAACCATCTCATGTGTTGCGGTGCGTGAAGGTGCTGCAGAACCATCATTACTTGGGATGCTTGTATTTGGTGATGAAATCAAGCATTCATCAAAACAAGCTATTTCTGGCTTACGCCTCAAAAACATCAAAACATTGCTACTTACCGGAGACAATCGTATCAGCGCAGAGCATGTCGCTCAAGAGCTTGGCGTCGATATGGCGTTAGCTGAGCAAACGCCAGAATCAAAAGCCAGCACGATTGCATCTATGCGCCAAAAAGACCAAGTGGTTGCGATGGTAGGCGATGGTGTTAATGATGCGCCTGCGCTAGCTGCCGCTGACGTAAGCTTCGCCATGTCTACAGGAACCGATGTTGCGATGCATACTGCAGATATCACCCTGATGCGCTCAGACCCTAGCTTGGTGGTGGATACCATTGATATATCCCGCAGAACTTATAGCAAAATCAAGCAAAATTTATTCTGGGCCTCAATCTATAACCTTATTGGCATACCGCTAGCGGCATTAGGATTATTGAGTCCAGTCATAGCTGGCGCCGCGATGGCGTTCAGTTCAGTGAGTGTAGTAACCAATGCCTTAATGTTGAAACGCTGGAAACCATTACATCACCATGGAAAGGAGCGCTAAATGAATGCTGATATATTGAATATTGGACAGGCCGCAGAAGCATCAGGCATCTCCGCCAAAATGATTCGTCATTATGAAGACGTTGGTCTTGTACCACCTGCATCAAGAACATTCTCCGGGTATAGAACCTACAATCATCGTGATGTACATATGCTGAGGTTTATCAAGCATTCGCGGGACTTAGGGTTTTCGATTAAACAGATCGGAGACTTGTTGAGTTTATGGCGTGATCAAAACCGCCCAAGCAGCAAAGTCAAATCAATGGCAACCGAGCATATTGGAATGCTTGACCGGAAGATACAAGAATTGAGTGCGATGAAGTCGGAACTGACACGTTTAGTGAGTTGTTGTCATGGTGACACACGACCTGATTGTCCAATTTTAGATAAACTTGCTCAAAATAAATAATCGCTGTTAATTGGAAAAAATATTAATGAATTATTTTGATAAAAACGCTTGACCTTACCACTGTGGAAAGCTTCAAGATACGAACTATGTCCTGATAAATTTAGTCAGATATATATAGAAACATGAATTGATCAAAACCAAGTAAACAATACAAAATGAAATACTGGCTTAAATTATTTGTGACCATAGCACTTGCTATCACAATCCCTTTACAAGCGGTTGCAGGGCTGACTATGCCGTCTTGCAATATGTCCAAAGATACCATGGCAGCCAGCATGACTATGAATGCGGGCCATAATAATGTGACTATGAGTCAGTCAGATGCAAAAGCCGCTAGCAGTGACATGATTGATAAAAACTGTTGTGATATGAGTGGAAACAAAATATGCTCAGATCAAAAATGCGCGACCTGCCATCTAAGCATCTTACAACTACCTGACACAGGCTTGCTCACAGTACCTGAAATACTAGCAACTGCTTACCTTGATTTGATTAACGACAACTATCAAATTTTTCCCACTGGCTTGTTTCATCCCCCCAAACATCTCTTCTCATAGCACAGCGCGACTATAGCTGAATCACTCAGCAGTCCCAAAGTGCAAAAACCATGGCTTGGCAGTGAAATTACTGACCTACTGGTATCTGTTCGTACTTGACTGCCAAGCATGACTGTTTGAATACGATCATCTGAATGATGACGTCAATTTGAGGAGAATTACCATGAACACCCTATATTTAAAAAAACTATCTGTAGCCGTATTAGTGGCCAGCTTAGGCTTTACATCCCTATCATCCACAGCGGGACAGGACAGTAGTCAACGCTTGATGATAGAGCAGACAATCAAACAACAACAGCAAGCCAAAGCGACTGAGTCTGCGAAAAAACAGGCTGATGCTATCAAGTTGGAGGAATGTAAAACAATGATAGACCAAACCAAACATACCAACGGCTCTTGATTGATTCGGGACGGTATTTTCACCGTCCCAATTTATCAACTACCAATTTAAATATTAACTATTAAGGATCAAATTAAATGAAAACTTCATTATTCGTTTTAGCAGTAATTGCAGCAACAGGTATGTCATCTTTGCCCAGCTATGCAGATGAGATGCCAATGTCAACGACCCAAGCTCATTCTCATGAAGCCATTGTTGGTACAGGAACAGTGGTCTCAGAAAATAAGTCCGCAGGGAGTGTGACTTTACAACATAAGTCCATACCCGCTATCGGCTGGGGTGCAATGACTATGGAATTCAAAGTTAAAGACAAGATGTTGCTTGATAAGGTCAAAAAAGGCGACAAGGTACAGTTCACCTTGTTGCAACAGGGCAAAGACTACGTTATCACCAATATCAAATAATCAACCAATTTTAAATATTATTTAAGGAGTATCTATCATGAAAAAGACATTAATTAACGCACTTATCGCTACGGCATTCTTAGCCAGCCTTAGCCTTGCATCAACTGGCGCCATGGCAGGCCGTGACTTCTTTCAAGAACAACTGATTCAGAATTTACAAGTGACTAAACAGAAATTAAAACAAGCAGAGGCTGCTAAGGGTGCTGAGCAGCAACAACTCCTCACGGAGCACATGCAGATGCTGCATAAAAATATGGCAGCTTGTCGTGAAATGAAACCTAAAGCCGGTATGACAGAAAAAGAACGTGACGAGTGGTTTGCAGAGCACCAAAAAATCATGGATGACATGATGAGTCAAATGATGGAAGAGCACAAAGTAAAGATGGCATCCATGCCATGTGACGCTGTTAGGAAGTAGTTAGATAGTATTCAAGGATGGCGAGCTTAGGCTCGCCTATTTTTTAGTCTTAATTATTGAACTTGTTAGTATAGCAAATATTTTTAGTAGATGTAATAATAAGAATCAATATCATTTATGTATGAAGCGCTTTCGATTCAATAAATAGTTTATGTAAAGGTTAAGTTTATGTTTGAAACTCTTATGATTTCTTTTAGAGAAGGTCTAGAGGCTTTTCTAATCATTGCAATCGTACTCGCATATTTAGCCAGAACGGGTGGAGAGAAACTGATTCCATCAGTCCATCGCGCATGTTTTGTAGCCATCTTAGGGTGTGCAGGCTTGGGATTTGTCTTTGCAAAAATAGGTGCTTTAACGCCATTTTGGGAAGGCACGTTAGCTTTAACTGCAGCAATTCTTGTCATTAGCTGTACAGTACATATGCTAAAGATGGGGAAGCATATGAAAAGTGAGATCACTGGTGCTATTGACCGTGCAGTTCAAAACCCTAGCGGTGGTGCGAAACTTGCAATTTTCATGTTTGTATTACTAATGATAGGTCGAGAAGGATTGGAAGCAGCAACCATGATTGCATCATTAGCACAAAGCAACGATAGTCTAAATCTTATGGCGGGCGCAATTATAGGTATATTAATTGCTGGGTTAGTTGCTTTGGCTTGGAGCAAGTATGGACATCGCATCAATCTTGGGTTGTTTTTTCAAGTAACTGCAGCGTTCATGGTGATATTTTCCATTCAACTAGTCATATATGCATTTCATGAGTATACCGAATCTATTGAAATTGCGAATTTAGGTATTTTAGATAATGCTTACTGGCATGCAGCCACTGAAGCTTATGGACCTCAAGGCAGAATAGGCGCATGGATTTCCTACAGTCTTGTACTAGTTCCTTTGGCTTTCCTTGTATACAGCTTTATTAAAGGTCCGCAGTCTGTAAAAATGCGAACTTCTAATTATTAAATTTCGCCAATTTAGTATCTTAATTATTGTAATCAATCAAAATGAGGTATTATTTGTCAATGCGTCTGATTAATAACAGATTAGTAGCTTTATTTGTCGCCTTTTCTGTAGCGTTTGCCTCGCTATGGGCGATGAGTCCAGACGCTATTGCCGATGCAATCAAAGAAGATACTACTGCTTATTTCCAACAAGAAGTGCAGAAAGTACATCAAAACCAGAACAAGCATGAGCATCTCTCACAAAATCAGCACTGTAACCATGGCTGCCACATGGCATTCCATTTGCTAGGTTTTGCTGAAGAAGGCTCAGCCAGTATTTTTGCATTTAATGAATCACCAGCCGTATTCTCATACGCTAATCATCTTTTAGAAAACCCACTTCTACAAGGGCCTTATCGCCCCCCACTCACACTCTCTCTAGTTTAGACCTTAGGATTTTCCTACTTGGCATCTCGCTAATTAGGGAAATGTACTAACAAATGAGAGAGGGTTTGCCGTGTCATACACATCATTTTTGGTTAAGCATAGTCGTAATTCGTGGCTATTCCTTGGCTTTGTATTTTTTGGATTCATCACAACATCAACTTATAGTTATGCTGAATCACTGACCATGGAGTCAGCATTAGCATTAGCACAACGTAACAGTCCTGAATTGCGCAAAGCTATAGCTAGCTTAGAAGCGGCTAAAGGAGAGATTGCAGATGCTAATTCACCATTATTTAACAATCCAACAGTCAATTTAGAAGGTGGCTCACGCAAACTCTACGATCCAACCAATTCAGATTCAAGACGCAGTGAGTGGAACACAGGCTTGGCCCAGACTTTTGAGCTAGCCGGTCAGCAAGGATATAGACGCCAAACTGCCAATTCAAAATTAACAGCGTTGCAACAAGAAATTGATGAAGTGCGGCATCGCGTCAACGCTGAGGTCGAGGAACGTTTTGTGCAGGTGCTCGCATTACAAAAACGTATTGAAACTGAACAGCACACACTGGATTTGACTGAGCGCAATACTGGCTTGATTGGAAAACGTGTAGAAGCAGGGGAAGATAGCAAGCTTGATGGTAATCTTGCTGTCGTTGAAACTGAGCGAGCCCGTAATCAAATCAACTTACTGCAAGAGCAATTGACACGAGCACTTACTGCGCTTTCAGCAACACTGCAACTACCAGAACAACAGTTACCAACAGTTATAGGAGAGCTACAACCTCCTACCACAACATATACTTTAGATAATCTGCTGGCTTCAGTTGCAAATCGGCCAGCACTCAAAGCACTCTCTTGGCGGGAACAATCAGCACGTAGCAATCTGGATCTAGAACGTGCAGTTAGAACACCTGACCTAACGGTCAGCTTAAACTACGGCCGCGATGCGGTTGTTGGTGGGCAAGATACTGTGACTACCTTGGGCTTTTCTTTACCGATACCGTTATTTCGTAGGAATGCAGCTGGTATTGGCCGTGCAACGACTGAATTAAATCAGGTGGAAATCGAAAAGAATACGCTTACTCGTGATGCGAGAGCTTCAGTGATTGCCTCTTGGCAACGTCGCCTCAGTTTGCAAGATCGGGTGCAAAGACTAACAACAACTGTTTATCCCAAGTTAGAAGAGAATCTAAAACTCTCACAAATTGCGTTTAAAAATGGCGAGATTGCTTTGCCACAATTGCTCCTGGTGCAGAGACAGGTCATCGATGCACAGCGCGATTTAATTGAAGCGCAGCTTGATTTACGTCTCACCCAAATAGAACTCGAATATGTAGCAGGTTGGCCGCTCGCCAATGAGTCAGCCAATCAACACTAAGGATAACACCATGCCAATATCATCAAGTATGAAAGAAATACCCATTAAGAAAATTGCAGTTGCAGTGACATTAAGTCTTTTGCTTAGTAGTTGCGGTGCATCCAAGGCACCTGAGTCAGCCAAAGAAAACACAGACAACAGGGAACAACCTGCTAAAGCGATCTCTGCAGAAAATGCAGCAGTGCCTAAGAGTAAAAGTGAAGAAATTCATTTGTCCGCAGAAGAGTTGCAGCAATCCAACATCACGGTTAAAAATATTCAGTTAGAGAAGGTGGCTGATCAACTGATACTCAGTGCAAACATAACTGCTAATCAAGACCGTATTGCCTTTGTCGCACCGCGTGTTGAGGGTAAATTAATTAAAGTAACAGCTAACCTCGGTGATCAAGTAAAAGCCGGTCAAGCACTTGCAGTCATTGATAGTATCCAGATGGGTGAAGCGCGTGCTGAATATCGTCATGCCCAAAGTGAATTGAAATTGGCTGAAGCTAATTTCCAACGTACGGATAAATTATACAAAGATGAAGTCGTGCCGCAACGTCAGTGGCTAGAAGTCAAAAATGCTTATGAACGCGCACAAACTACCGCGCGTGAGAGTGCTGATCATCTCCATATATTAGTCGGTTCATCTGATACAGGTATTTCTACTTTTGTGATTACTGCGCCATTCTCAGGAGTAGTCATTGAAAAAGATGCTGTGATGGGTGAGTTAGCAAAACCCGAAGGTAAGTTATTTACCATTGCAGATTTAAGTACGGTTTGGATTGAAGCCGATGTGTCGGAGAAGGACTTAGGTAAACTTACTGTAGGTTCACCTGCAACGGTAACAGTCTCTTCTTTTCCAGACGAATCATTCAAAGGCAAGGTCAGCTATATCTCCAGCATTTTTGATAAAGAAACACGCACTGTCAAAGCACGCATCGAGTTACCTAACCCCGACAGAAAGCTCCGTATCGATATGTTTGCACGTGCGATGGTTGATTTGACCAGTTCACGTGAAGCGCTGATATTGCCGCAAGAAGCAGTGTTACTCATCCAAGGCCAATCGACCGTTTACATACAAACTGAGAATGGCTTTGAAGTCCGCCCTGTGGAGGTGGGAGAGCAATTGAACAAAGGTGTGGTGATAACTTCTGGGTTGAAATCAGGTGAACAGGTCGTTATCTCAGGCGCATATGCCCTCAAGTCTCGTCAATTAAAATCGCAAATCGGCGATGCGGACTAAGGGGATAACATCATGCTAAATTCAATCATAGACGCTTCATTGCGTTACAAGTTACTCGTCATTATTTTGTTTGTCGTTGTTGCTGGCTTAGGTATTCGTGCTTGGCATAAAGTACCCGTAGACGCCTTCCCGGATGTAACTCCCGTGCAAGTCAATATCTATACAGAGTCGCCTGGCTTGGCTTCTGAAGACGTAGAGCAGTTACTTTCATTTCCCGTTGAGTCCGCATTAGCTGGTTTGCCCAAGGTACAGGAAATTCGTTCAGTCAGTTTATTTGGATTGTCCTATGTTGCTGTCTATTTTGAAGATAATATGGACATCTACTTTGCCAGACGTTTAGTCGCGGAAAGATTACAGGAAGTTGCAGATCGGCTGCCAGCTGGTTATGGTGTTCCTGAAATGGGCCCGAATACTTCGGGCTTAGGTCAAGTATTCTGGTACACAGTAGAGCGTGCTGAAGAAAAGCTAGAAGCCGTAAAAATGAAAGCAGATACAATCAAATCTGCACCGTCAGACATGGAATTGCGTACCTTGCAAGACTGGTCAATCCGCTTAATTTTACGCACAGCACCAGGCGTGGATGATGTGATGTCGTGGGGTGGTCAAGAACGTCAATATCAAATAGTGCTCGACCCACAAGCTTTTGCAAAATACGGCCTCACTTTCAAAGAAGTGCTGGAAACGGTGGGTGTAAATAACCGTCAAGTCGGTGGACAATATGTTGATATTGGGCAAGAGCAATTCTTAGTCCGTGGTTTAGGCTTAGTCAAAAACGAATCAGAACTGGGTCAAATAGTTGTAAAAACCGTCAATGGCACCCCCGTTTATTTACGTGATATTGCCAAAATTCAGCAAGGCGGTGCACTTAGAACTGGTGCAGTGACGCGTGATGGTAAAGAAGTCGTACTGGGTATGGCACTGGCGCGCGTGGGTGAGAATGCTAAGAGTGTTGTGGATGCTGTTAAAGCTAAACTGACTACGGCTAAGCAAGCCTTACCCGAGGGCGCAACTATCAGAACGGTCTATGAGCGTACTGACTTAGTGAACAAGGCGATTGATACGGCAATACGCGCATTAATTGAGGGTTCTATATTAGTCGCCATTATTTTGTTCTTGTTCTTAGGCGAGGTGCGTTCAGCATTAGTTGTTGTCGCGGCTTTACCACTGGCAATGCTAGCAGCATTTATCTGTATGGATCAGGCAGGGCTATCAGCTAACTTGATGTCACTGGCAGGTTTAGCCATTGGGATCGGCATGATGGTAGATGGCGCTGTGGTGATGGTGGAAAACTCGTTTCGTATTATGGCAGAGCGGCTTGAGCATGGTGGCAAAGTCAACCGGACTGAAGCTGTCTTAACAGCAGCAAAAGAAGTCGCCAACCCAATGGCGTTCGCTATTCTCATTATTATCGTTGTGTTCTTACCACTCTTCAGCTTACAAGGTCTGGAAGGTAAGATGTTTAAGCCGATGGCTTTTAGTATCAGTTTTGCGATGGCTGGTTCATTGATTCTTGCATTAACCCTCATTCCAGTGCTTGCTGCATTATTCCTCAAGCCGAAAGCGGAACGGGATACCTTATTGATGCGTGTCATCAAACGTCGCTACCTACCGCTTCTAGATTGGGTGCTGGCCCATAAAAAAGCTGTCGGTATCATCTCAGGCGTGTTGCTGGTAGCAAGTCTTGCACTGTTTCCATTTCTCGGTAAAGAGTTCATGCCACAACTGCAAGAAGGCTCAATCATGTGGCGCGTGACGTCTATTCCCTCGACGTCATTGGATGAATCAATCGCCATTTCCAAACGCATCGAAAAATCGCTGAAAGAGTTTCCTGAAGTCAACACTGCGATTGCCATGATTGGCCGTGCAGAAAAAGGGGAAACAGCCGATGTAAATTACATGGAAATTTACACTGAACTCAAACCTAAAGAAGCGTGGACTCATGGTAGATCGATTGAACAATTAGCAGATAGCATGCGTGAAAAACTGGAGAAAGTTGCACCAAACTCCGTTATCGCTTTTACGCAACCAATCCAAATGCGGGTAGAAGAACTCATTTCTGGTGTGCGTGCAACACTGGCCCTGAAAGTCTATGGTGGCGACCTTGCCACTTTAGATAGGCTGTCCGGCCAACTGAAATCGGTGATTGATAAAGTACCAGGTGCAACCGATGTATCACTTGAAGCGAATATCGGTAAACCACAAATCCGTATCACTGTTGATCGAGAGAAACTCGCTCGCTATGGCATGAATGCGGACGATGTATTGCAAGTGGTGCGCTCAGGGATCGGACAGGAACCCATCTCTACTTTGATTGATGGTGTGCGTCGTTATGATATTGCTTTCAAGCTGGAAGACAGTTCTAAAGCAAGCCCTGCAGCCATTGGCGCGATTCCTTTACGCACGCCTACCGGTGGCATAATTCCGCTGGCTGAAGTTGCAAAAGTAGATGTAGCTGAAGGGTATTCCTTCATTCGTCGCGAGCAGCTACAGCGGTATGCAGTGATTCAGCTGGATGTGAAAGGTCGAGATGTAGATGGTTTTGTAAAAGAAGCTGGAGCCAATATTCGCCAACAAGTGAAATTACCAGCGGGCTACTGGATTGAATGGGGTGGTGCGTTTGAAAATCAGCAACGTGCATTAACTCGGCTGTCAATCATCGTACCGCTAACGATTTTCTTTATCTTTATTTTGCTTTATACAGCGTTTAATTCGTTCAAGTATGCGGCAATGATTTTAGCCAATGTGCCATTTGCAGCGGTAGGCGGAATATTGGCGTTATTTATCACTGGGCAATATCTTTCAGTTCCTTCAGCCATTGGATTTATTGCTGTATTCGGGGTGGCAATGTTGAACGGTATCGTACTGGTCAGTTTCTTCAATGAGTTGCAGGATAAAGGGTTATCGGTAGCTGAAGCAGTGCGCCAAGGTGCAACGTTACGGCTAAGACCCGTATTGATGACTGCCAGCGTTGCGATACTAGGTTTAGTACCAATGTTGCTTTCCAGTGGTGTAGGTGCAGAAACACAACGACCACTTGCTACCGTGGTAGTTGGCGGCTTGATTACATCGACGTTACTTACTTTGCTGTTATTGCCTGTAGTTTATGAGTGGGTTGAGACGAGAGCATCTCGCAAAGCCGATCAAACTACACCTGAATTAAATACTTAATATAGGGGATGAAAAATGAAAGAAATTAAAGCATTTATCCATGCTCATCGCGTTTCGGATGTGTTGCAAGCAATACAGGAAGTAGATAGCAGTGGAATGAAAATTAGCAACTTTGCTGTTTTCCCCGTACAAGCGCTACTCCATGACACAGAATTGAAAGAAGCCAGATACTCGGTAAATTTCGGAGAAACAGTGATTAATGAATTTAAAGTCGAAATTTTGTGTCATGAAGAAGCCATTGCAAGCCTGGTAGAAGTCATACAACGCGTTGGCCATACTGGTGATCATGAGGAAGGCTGGATCATCGTCACCGATGTATTGTCGGCCGTACCTGTTGGCAAAGTTCACAAATAAGGAGCGGGTATGCAAACTGCTCAAAGTGTAATACTTTTTGCGCTCTATCCTGCCGCTGCTGTAATGGCAGGAGGAGCCATTGCACTTTGGCGCACGATGCCACCGAGATTGATCAGCGCAGCGCAACATTTTGCAGCTGGAGTCATTTTTCTGTTAACGATTGAAATGTTTATTTAATGCTATTAATAAAAGGTACGACATCATGAATGAGGGTCACAAACATACTGCTGCTACACCTGACAAGGCTGACTCTTCTCCCGAGACTATTCCCAATTTACTTACCCTGCGTATTGAAAAAATGGATTGTCCGACAGAAGAGTCTTTAATACGCCATAAGCTTGAAGGTATGAAAGGTGTTGAAAGTCTTGATTTCAATTTAATCCAACGCAAGCTGACTGTAAGACATCATTTACAAGATCCTGAACCAATTATTGCAGCGGTCGCGACATTGGATATGGAACCTGTTGTCGAGAACGCTCCTAAGCTGCCATCAGGAAGTTCCCAAGCTGTTTTTATTATCGACAACATGGACTGCCCAACAGAAGAGGCATTAATTCGCAATAAGTTATCTACGATGGAAGGTATTACCGAGTTAGATTTCAATCTTATGCAACGTAAGCTGACGGTTACACACACTTTAGGAAAGTCTGATGCCATCAAGCAAGCATTAATTGCGATAGACATGCATGCAGTACCATTAGTAGCAACAGCAGTACGAGCGCAATCAGATAACGCGCTTCCTCCAAATCCCCAGAAAAAATGGTGGTTATTAGGCTTGGGTGGCATTTCAGCCATTTTAGCCGAAGTAATTGTATGGACTGGCGGATCGGAGAAGTCTTGGCCAGTAATAGTATTAGCGCTTTTTGCTATTGCCGTGAGTGGCACTGGCACTTATAAAAAAGGCTGGGTTGCTTTAAAAAACCTTAACCTCAATATCAATGCATTGATGTCAATTGCTGTGACGGGCGCAGTATTAATTGGGCAATGGCCAGAGGCAGCGATGGTGATGGTGCTGTTTACCTTGGCTGAAATGATTGAAGCATTATCGCTGGACCGTGCACGTAATGCTATTCGTGGCTTGATGGAAATGACGCCTGATAAGGCAAACATTTTACAGGCAGATGGTACGTGGCAAGAAATGGATGCGGCAACCATCAGTATTGGCATGATTGCCCGTGTCGCACCAGGCGAACGCATTCCATTAGATGGGGAATTGACTAAAGGGCAATCTGCGGTGAATCAGGCGCCAATTACCGGTGAAAGCATACCGGTCGCCAAAGTTATAGGTGACAAAGTGTTTGCCGGCACCATTAATGAAACCGGTTCTTTTGAATATCGTATCACTGCAGCACAAACTGATTCAACATTGTCTCGCATCATACGCGCAGTAGAGGACGCGCAAGGCAGTCGCGCACCCACGCAACGTTTTGTAGATAGCTTCGCCAAAATATATACCCCTATCGTATTCGTTGTAGCTTTGGGGATTGCAGTTTTTCCACCACTTTTGTTTGGATTGGCATGGATGCCATGGATTTATAAGGCACTGGTGTTATTAGTCATTGCTTGCCCATGTGCACTGGTTGTTTCGACACCAGTCACAGTAGTGAGTGGCCTCGCAGCTGCTGCAAAAGCTGGAATTCTGATCAAGGGTGGTGTCTATCTAGAAGAGGGTCGTAAACTTAAATCATTAGCATTGGATAAAACAGGAACGATCACACAAGGTAAGCCGGTTGTAACCGACATAGTGTCTTTGAGTGGCGAAGAAAGTCAGGCAATGAGATTAGCGGCTACGTTAGCTGGTCGCTCAGATCACCCCGTGTCAGCTGCACTCAGTAATCATTTTAAATCGCAATCTACATTGGTTTTAGAAGATGCTACTGACTTTGAAGCTATTACTGGACGTGGCGTTAAAGGACGCATAGGCAATCAGTGGTATTACTTAGGCAATCATCGTTTGGTTGAAGAATTGGGCATATGCAATGGGGCTACAGAAGCTGCATTGAAGAAGCTGGAGGCCGAAGGTAAAACTGCTGTCATTATAAGTAATGAAACAACACCACTTGCTGTGATTGCTGTAGCTGACACTGTTCGAGAGTCTAGTCGTCAAGCGATTGTTGAATTACATGCCCTAGGAATTCGTACCTTAATGCTTACCGGAGATAATGACCTCACAGCGAAAGCAATTGCTAAAAGCGTTGGCATTGATGATGCAAGAGGTAATTTATTGCCTGAAGATAAGCTATCTGTCATTAATGAAGAGTTAAGCAAATATGGCACGGTAGGAATGGTAGGTGACGGTATCAACGATGCGCCTGCGCTAGCTAAATCCAGTATTGGTTTTGCGATGGGAGCTGCTGGTACTGATACTGCGTTAGAAACAGCAGATGTAGCCTTAATGGATGATGATTTACGAAAAATTCCACATTTCATTCGATTAAGTATTAAAGCAGCGGGTATTTTGAAACAAAATATTATCATTGCCTTAAGTATCAAGGCTGTGTTTTTGGTACTCGCTTTTATGGGCGTTGCGACACTATGGATGGCGGTATTCGCCGATATGGGTGCAAGTCTGATTGTAGTATTTAATGGTTTGCGATTACTCAAACGTAACCAACTTATTTAGATATTGTCTTTAGCTTTACTAGTACTAAGCGGTGGCTAAAACTCCTTTAGGGAGAACATCATGAATGGCTATCAAATTACCTTTTTCACAGAATGAGATCAGCGTCATGGTGGAAAGCAACTTGCTGAATGGATTTACTTGGCTGTCTGGCGTGTGGGGCAAGGTAAATATGCTTGTATTCTGAGTCTTGTAGCAGAGGGTAACGCATCACCTGACTACTTCAAAAATCAGTTACGTATTCATGAAGAGTTAGTTCATATCTCAATTGAGATAAACCAAGTGGCTTAGTACACTTAAAAGCTAATGTTTAATACCACTATCAGCAGTGTAATTATTGGTATAAGATTAAAACTTAATTGAGTAAAAGTTATCTGATATTGAAATGCAGTTCAAACAACTCAAATCATTGCGTATATTCATCTTTCTGCTAGTAACAATATTCTTCACAGATACTGTTTATGCTAGCGGCATGATGGTGGCTGACCAGTTGTCTGCCAATCACACAGTAAGTGCTGAAAGCCATCATCATGATGGTCATGACATGGATCAACATGAAAACCATCAGCATGGTGATGACCAGGAACAGTCAACTAATGACCATTGCTCGAAGTGCGGTCATTGTATGGCCTGCTTTACCATTTTACCCCCTAGTCAATTAGACAAAATGCAATCCCAAGTTCAAGCAATCGAAGTCACCCTGTTTGAACCAAGTTATCATTCGCACGTTAGTGCCCAGCCTCAAAGACCTCCCATTTCTTAAATAAACCGATGGATTCAGTTCAGCAACAGGCTATTTGCCTGCTGCTGATTCGCCACATTTATTTTTGAAATGAGATTTCGATGAAACTATTCAACTTATCGTTGTTTATTCTTTCTCTTGGTATAGGAACATCTACGCCCCTATTGGCCGCAGATGCGTCTCAAGAGACCAATACCTACCAATCATCTCTCGATGATTACAAACCCCTATCTGATGACAACTTGTCAGATTGGAAATCTATAAACGTGCCTTCAAATGGCGGCGGTCATGCTGGACACTCCATGGCAGGCATGCAACATGAAATGACGCCAGAACAGATGGCTAATATGCCGTCCGACAGCAAGGAAATGCCTGCAATGGAGGGTATGGACCATAGCAGCATGGAAGGCATGGAAAAAGCGGCTCCAGACAATATGAAAGGCATGGATCATTCTAAAATGGCCGGCATGAATCATGGCAACATGAAGTCCATGCCTGATAGCAAGTCAGCAATGCAGCCAATGAAAAAAGAAGATATGCCAGAGATGAACCACGACGAAATGGCTGGGCAAGATCGCGGTGGGTCTGATATGAAAGCGATGGACCATTCAAAGATGAATGAGTCAAAGCCGAATGACATGCAACCAAGTCATAAAGGCGCCGCGCAAGATGAATCTCAACCACACGAGCACGCATCTAAACAAGGATCTGAACATGCAGGAATGCCTATGCCCTCGATGGCTGCATCTAAAGCACAACCCACACCATGGCAGGTGATTCCTAACTTTCATCCGATTGTAGTGCACTTCCCAATTGCCTTAACCGTTATAGCGTTTCTGTTGAGTATTGCAGCATACGCACGACGCAATCATCCCGTCTCTGCGCAACTGGCTGCCGCCGGTCACTTTACCCTGTGGCTCGCTGCAATAGGGGCTGCTGCGGCCGTTTTATTTGGCTGGTTCGCATTTAATTCGGTCAATCATGATGATGCAGGGCATGCTGCCATGTTGTTACACCGTTCTTGGGCCATTCCAACGGCTTTAGGCTTAATCCTGCTGGCTAGCTGGGATGCATGGAAATATCGCGTCAATGAACTGATATCGGTGCCAATGCTGTTTTTACTTTTCCTGCTTTCTCAAGCAATCGCAGTAACAGGATGGCTGGGAGGAGAGGTGGTCTACCGTCATGGGATTGGCGTGTTATCACTTCCAGCCAGCGAAGGCACTGACCATGGTCATCACGAGGGTGCAGATGTTACTGCTACGCCTAAGGCTGGACCTGAAGAACACACAGAAATGAATAGTGATGAAAAAGGAGAATCGCATGAGCACTAATACTCCACATACAGCTTTCAAATCTCGTACTGTAATCGTCCTTATCAGTGCCAGTATTGCGCTAGGCGGTTGTGCTACTTTTTCTAAAGATGGAGGGTTCGGGGCTGTGCAAGACACTGCCCAAAAACATATCAAGCAGGAAGTGGTATGGCCAAAAACAGAAGGTGAAAAGAATCAAGTCACAGAACGCGTAAACGAATTATTATCAAAACGTTTAGATGTAGAGCAAGCCGTACAAATTGCGCTATTGAACAATAAAGGGTTGCAGGCGGATTTTTATAATCTTGGTATATCGGAAGCCGATTTGGTGCAGGCTGGTCGTTTGCCTAACCCTAAGTTTTCGATGCTTTATACACGTAATGACGGTGATTATAAGATCGAACAAATTCTGACTTTTAATATTTTCTCGCTGTTAACCATGCCAAAAATGCAAGAAATCGAACGTCAGAGATTTGTGCAAACTCAGAAAAGAACCGCTTTTGAAGTGATTAAAATCGCCAATCACACACGTACAGCCTATTTCAATGCAGTCGCGGCAACAGAGCAGGTACGCTATGGCGAGCAAGTAAAGGAATCTGCAGAAGCCAGTGCTGAATTAGCAAGAAGGATGGTTAAGGCAGGTAACTTTAACAAGCTACAGCAAGCACGTGAGCAGAGCTTTTATGCAGATGCAGCACTAGATTATGCAAATGCTAAAAATAAGCAAGTATCCGCATATGAAGCGCTATCACGCTTACTAGGCGTATCAATTGATCAGCTGATTTTGGAAGATCGACTACCTGACCTACCTAAGTCACTCACTGATTTGCAGCCATTTGAGAAAGCAGCTTTTGAACAGCGCTTGGATTTACAGGCCATCCGACTGGAAACTGATGCATTAGCGAAACAACTCGGGCTCACCAAGACGACACGTTTCATCAATGTGCTAGAAATTGGTCCTGCAAGAGTGTTAGAAGGTCGTCGCGGCGACCCATATAAAAAAGGGGTAGAGCTGTCATTTGAGTTGCCCATATTTGACTGGGGCACTGCACGCGTTGCACGGGCCGAATCCATTTATATGCAGTCACTCAATCGGGCTGCTCAGTTAGCAATCAATGCACAGTCTGAAATCCGTGAGGCCTATAACGCTTATCGCACCAATTATGATGTAACAAAGCATATACGTGATGAAATTGTGCCGCTTCGCAAGAAAATCCTGCAAGAAAATCAACTTCGTTACAACGGTATGCTGATAAGTCCATTTGAACTATTTGGTGACGCACGCGCACAAGTTACCAGTGTGCAAAGCTATATCGAGTCATTACGTGAATTCTGGGTGGCCGATAGCGCATTACAAATGACGCTGATTGGTAACGAAAATATGATGGAAGGAAATTAACATGGATTTTTCTAAATTTAGTAGACGTGATTTCTTCAGATTAGCAGGTGCTGGCATTGCTGCATCTACTGTAAGCAAAGTAGCAATGGCCGCATTACCCGAAATTGTTTCAGCAGATCAAGCTAATACACAATCACCGTTGCAACCGAATACTGGCAGACCCTATAACCCCGTCGTTACGCTTAATGGTTGGAGCTTGCCATGGCGTATGAATAAAGGCGTAAAAGAATTTCATCTAGTGGCTGAGCCTGTGGTGCGCGAAATTGCCCCAGGTATGAAAGCGCATTTATGGGGCTATAACGGGCAAAGTCCAGGCCCTACCATTGAAGTGGTAGAAGGGGATAAAGTAAGGATTTTTGTCACTAACCGATTACCTGAAGTGACTAGTATTCACTGGCACGGCCAGCGATTACCTAATGGTATGGATGGCGTAAAAGGTTTAACCCAGCCGCCGATACAGCCAGGTAAAACCTTTATGTATGAGTTTGAAGCCAAGCGTGCGGGCACGTTTATGTATCATCCCCATGCCGATGAAATGCTGCAAATGGCGATGGGTATGATGGGGAGCTGGGTCACACATCCTAAAAATCCTAAATTTATGCCAGTGGATCGAGACTTTGTTTTTCTGTTAAATGCTTACGATATTGATCCTGGCAGCTACACACCAAAAGTTAGCACCATGTTGGATTTTAATTTATGGACTTTTAACAGTCGTGTTTTCCCTGGGATCGATCCTATTGTCGTCAGAAAGAATGATCGTGTTCGTATTCGTATCGGTAATCTCACGATGACCAACCACCCTATTCATATACACGGACATGAATTTCAGGTGGCAGGCACTGATGGTGGATGGGTTCCAGCTTCTGCTCGGTGGCCTGAAGTTACAACTGACATAGCAGTCGGACAGATGCGAGCTATTGAGTTTATTGCAAATGAGCCTGGTGATTGGGCATTTCACTGTCATAAAAGTCATCACACCATGAATGCGATGGGCCATGACGTGCCTACATTACTTGGCGTTAAACAAGGGGACTTGATGAAAAAGATCGGAAATTTGGTACCTGAGTATATGCCGATGGGTGAAACGGGCATGTCTGAAATGACTGAAATGGCAGAGATGATGGATATGCCACTACCTGAAAACACTTTGCCTATGATGAGTGGTAAAGGTCAATTTGGGGCTATTGAAATGGGTGGCATGTTCACTACAGTCAAAGTAAGGGAGGGGCTTGCTCGTAATGATTACAAAGACCCTGGACCTTATAAGCATCCTAAAGGCACTGTAGCTCGCGAAGTAGTTAATGATTTGCCACCAGTGGAGAGGTCAGGAATGAGCGTTCCAGATGGCGGTTTGGAAATGTCCGTCCGTAAGCCGATGGGTGATATGAAGCATTGATTCGGATGTAGTTGACGCCCCCTTATACTAAAAATACGAAATCAGTATAAGGGGATCAAATTACCGTTAGTGCGTTATGAAACAGACAGTCAATGTAATTAGGTGGATGCTAGGGTAGCAAGTATCTATTTGAGTATTAATGAAAAGGAATTTCACCATGCAAACTGAACAAATAAAAGTAACAGGGATGACCTGTGGCGGCTGTAGTAGTAATGTTACAAAAGCATTGAGGGCTGTAAATGGAGTAGATAATGTCATCGTTTCATTATCAGACGCTAACGCAACCGTACAATACGATGAGAAGCTGACTTCGTCTGAATTATTAAAATCAGCAATTAGGGAAGCCGGTTATGGCGTAGATGCCTCTACCACTCCCCAGCAATCTACGGGTAAAGGTTGTTGCTAATACATTGATAAAAACATTAGGAGTCAATGTCATGGATGCTAATGATGGAACAAAGCGAATATTAAAAGATCCTGTCTGCGGCATGACAGTGACGGAACAGTCACCTCATGTCTTTAAGTATAAAAATAAGCCCGTTTATTTTTGCAGTGCCGGTTGCAAGACTAAGTTTGCAGCTGATCCAGCAAAGTATTTGACTGATGATTCAAGCTCAAATGTCGCTGCATTAATAACAAAACCGATTGCTTCAGAAGCCACACCGATGGGCACTATTTACACCTGCCCGATGCACCCAGAGGTGAGGCAAGACCATGCGGGCGCTTGTCCTAAATGCGGCATGGCATTAGAACCAGAAATGCCTAGTTTAGATGATGGCGAAAGTCCTGAGCTGGCAGACTTCAAGCGGCGCTTTATTTGGACGCTGCCATTAACTATCATCGTTACCATTCTGGCGATGGTGGGTCACCGTTTTCAATGGTTTGAAATGACCACCCAAAGTTGGATTGAGCTCGTGCTGTCGCTACCCATCGTATTATGGGCAGGCTGGCCGTTCTTTGTACGCGGCTTTCATTCTGTTATGAATCGCAGCCCGAATATGTGGACATTGATAGGTTTGGGGACTGCCGCAGCATTTGTTTACAGCGTTGTTGCCACCGTGATGCCAAATGTATTCCCTGCATCGTTTATGGCGATGGGCCGCGTAGCTGTTTACTTTGAAGCGGCTGCAGTGATTATTTCATTGACGCTACTCGGCCAGATTCTCGAACTCAAGGCGCGCTCACAAACGTCTGCTGCGATTAAATCTTTGCTGGGCTTGGCACCTAAAACAGCCCGTAGAATCAATGCGGATGGCAAGGAAGAAGATGTGCCGCTCACGCACGTACATGTGGGAGACCTGCTACGTATCCGTCCTGGTGAAAAGGTGCCAGTGGATGGCGTCGTCACAGAAGGTGGTAGCGCTGTAGATGAGTCCATGCTCACTGGTGAACCGATGCCAGTGACTAAAGGTATCGGCGATAAGCTCATAGGCGCAACGCTCAATACCAATGGCGCCATGGTCATGCGCTCAGAAAAAGTAGGGTCACAAACGGTGCTAGCGAGTATCGTACAAATGGTATTACAAGCACAGCGCTCCAAAGCCCCTATGCAACGGATGGCAGACCAAGTAGCTGGCTATTTTGTCGTCACAGTTGTTGGTATTGCACTGCTGACATTTGTAGTCTGGGGAATATTTGGTCCAGAACCAAGTTGGGTTTACGGCTTAATCAACGCAGTGGCGGTACTCATCATTGCCTGTCCATGCGCGCTTGGGTTAGCTACTCCAATGTCTATCATGGTCGCCACTGGAAAGGCTGCAACGCAAGGCGTGCTATTTCGTGACGCAGCTGCCATCGAGAATTTCCGCAAAGTTGATACCTTAATTGTAGACAAGACTGGTACCTTAACCGAAGGTAAACCGCGCTTCAATCGTGCTTTAGCATCATCAGGTTATACCGAAGACGAAGTATTACGCTTGGCAGCAAGTCTTGACCAAGGCAGCGAGCATCCATTAGCAGATGCTATTGTTAAGGCAGCGCGTGAACGGAACTTGATACTCGATAAGGTAGATGATTTTGAGTCCAGCACGGGTATTGGTGTACGTGGTAATTTGAATGGTAAACAATTAGCATTAGGTAATACTGCGCTCATGACGCAACTCAATATTCAAATAGAATCATTAAAGGCACAAGCGGAAGAACTACGCGCAACAGGGGCTAGCGTGATGTACTTAGCAGTTGATGGCCAGATTGCGGGCTTGCTATCAGTATCAGACCCAATCAAAGAAAGTACAGCCGAAGCATTAATTACCTTAAAAGCTTCAGGTATGCGCGTCATCATGGCGACAGGCGATGGCCTGCTTACTGCAAAGTCAGTGGCCGCTAAGTTAGGGATTGAAGAATTTTACGGGGAAGTTAAACCAGCCGACAAACTTGCATTAGTAGATAAGTTGCAACGCGAAGGCCGTGTAGTAGCAATGGCGGGAGATGGCATTAATGATGCACCTGCGTTAGCCAAGGCAGATGTAGGTGTGGCGATGGGTACTGGCACAGATGTGGCCATGAACAGCGCTCAAGTTACACTCGTTAAAGGCGACTTGCGTGGTATTGCGCATGCACGCGCCATATCTGAACAAACCATCATTAATATGAAACAGAATTTGGGGTTTGCATTCATTTATAACGCGTTAGGTGTACCGTTAGCTGCTGGTGTGCTTTATCCATTTACAGGCTGGTTACTCTCCCCGATGATTGCGGCCCTAGCAATGAGTTTAAGTTCAGTGTCGGTGATTACTAACGCGTTGCGTTTAAGAGGATCCAAACGCTAACTATTTCTGCTACTGACTAGCTTACTTGTATATTAAGGATTTGAACGTCCCCTTGGGGACGAAATTAGTCATTGTCCTTTGATTACCACTTCAAATAGATAGTGCTTTCGTTTTTCTCATAAATACCTATAAACTACTTAATAGGTCCTGAAAAAACCAATAGATAAAATCATGTTTGATGCTTGATGTTTGATGTTTGATGTTTGATGTTTGAATGAAATTATAAAGGGGTGGGGGTTGATAAATCGATTTGCAGGGGATGCTGGAAAAAGACTATTAATTGATGCTCTAAGTTCGCAAAGAATCGTGAGCGGGAATCGCGAATTAGCGACCAAATTGGCTGATTGTTCGGAATTGATTGAAATTAAAACCGGCGAATCTATTATTAATCAAAACGATTCCACGAATGATATTTTTTTTATTATTGCCGGAGCATTCTCCATCAATGTCAATGGCCGCGAGATCAATAAAAGAGGAGTAGGGGAGCAGGTTGGAGAGATGGGTGCAATTGAACCTACCCAGCCTCGATCTGCAACAGTTATTGCTACAGAACAATCTGTTGTTGCAAAAGTTACCGAGGCAAATTTCGATGTGCTTGGCAGAGAATATCCAGAGTTATATAAAACAATTGCCCAGATTCTGTCTCGTCGTTTGCTTGAACGTAATAAATTGGTAAAACCTACAAGTAGCAAAATTCGAGTATTTATCATTAGTTCTGCAGAGTCGCTTGAGGTGGCAAGATTGATAGTCAACGGTCTGCAGCATGATCCATTCGATGTAATTCTATGGGCTGAAGGGGTATTTAAGGTTACGAATTACACTTTGCAGACTTTGGAAGATGAAGTGGACCAGGCTGATTTTGCGATTGCTGTAGCGCATGGTGATGATGTTGCAGAAATTCGAAATGGAACCTGGCCTGTACCTCGGGATAATGTCATCTTCGAACTTGGTTTGTTTATGGGGAGGTTGGGACGAGCTCGTGCGATTCTCATGGAGCCAAGAGGTGAGAAAGTTAAGTTGCCTAGTGACCTTGCAGGGGTGACTACAGTTGGCTATCGGTATGTTCCAGGAAAAGATGCACAAGCAAAAATTTCACCAGCAATAAATGAGATTCGTAATCATATTAATGCTAATGGCCCTCGCTAAAAATGGCACTAAAAGAAGATTTAGAAGTTGAAGTAAACTCTATTTTCAAAACTTCCTGGAAAGAAACAATTGGTAAAGTAATTCCTATCCCAAGCGATATAGGATTGGGAAATAATGCAAAGCTTCTTGAAGAGGCAGTAGTGCTCTATGCAGATCTGGATGGTTCAACCAATATGGTTGATAAGAAGAAATGGCAATTCAGTGCTGAAATTTACAAAACCTTTTTACACTGTGCCGCGAAATTGGTAAAAGAAGAAGGTGGCAGTATCACCGCTTATGACGGGGACAGAATCATGGCAATATTCATCGGCGAAAGTAGATATGATTGCGCCATCCGAACGGGGTTAAAGTTGAAATGGACCATTACAAATATTATTCAGCCAGCGATGAGAAAAAAATGGGATACAGATTTTGTAATTGCACACACTGTAGGTATTGATGTAAGTAATCTTAGAGCAGTTAGAACTGGGGTTCGGGGTGACAATGATTTAGTATGGGTAGGTCGAGCGGCAAATTATGCAGCAAAATTAACAGCCCTTCCTAGTACCTTTCAAACACGAATTACAAAGGATGTTTACGACAAACTTTCTAGAGAGTCCAAAACATCGAATGGGAAATCTATGTGGGAAAAAGTAACTTGGACTGCAATGAGCAATATCACAATCTATAGATCAAACTGGGGCTGGGTAGTCTAGACCAATAATATGCTTTGTTATTTATAGATTGTAGTAGCCATTGATAAAAACCATGGCAGTATAGAAAGCAATGAACAGATCATACTGGTTCTTATCCAATTATATTTTTTACAAGCTATCTGAGAGTTAATGTGTATCTGTGCAATCAGGTCATTAAGGATGGCATCCTCTCCTGCTTGGGTAAACTCGGTAAAATAGTCTTTCTGCGGTCTCTTTCCAACTCTTCCGAAGAAAATAATTGATCGCTCAGACCCCTGTAATCTTGGGATTAGTACTAATGCGCAGCAGATTAAGCTAGCAAAAATACCGATGGAAGCTTCTATGGGAAATAGCAGATGCAAACCTTGTATAACTTGAACAGGGATAAAAGCACCTCCTAAACCTGCGAGCATCGCTAGATTTAGCGTAATGATTACACTCAACTTAACTTCAGCTGCTCCTATCGCGGCTAGCGTTCTCTCTAATACCCATTGGGCGTACTTTATTCTTTCGCTGTCGTCTTTCATCTTGATTAAACTTTTCCGTGAGCTGCTGGGGCTTCTAAACCTGATAAAATCTTAATTGGACATTCATCCAAGGTCCCACAGCAAGATTTTAAAGAGCTATAGGCCTTCACAAAACTCCTTTCCTCAACCTCTTTTAGGTGCAAGTGAATGCCAAGATCAACCAATGATTGTCTATGCTCGCCACAGGATTTTATTTTCTTCGGTCGTCTGCTGCCCACTGGCTTGCATAGACAAGGTATCTTAGAGTTAGTTAAGCATTTAAAGTCTTCCCAGACAGAGTAAATATGGACATTATTCCTAAATACTTTCAACAAAGCACTAGGCCTTTTCCGTGTCTCGATTTTTTCTACCCGGAACTTACCTAATTTAAAATCAGTTATAAAGTCATCGCCTAAATTCTTTGCGGCTTCTTCCACAAACCATTGGCTAGCTGCAGCTTTATGTCCGTGAGCCCATTCTTCACCTGGCCACCGACGACTGTTGGCTGCTCTACGTTGCTTGATCAAATATGCATACAAGGTTTTCCACCAGTCAGAGGCCGCTTCTTGGTCGGTGATCTTCTTATCTATCACCCCAAGCCAGCCTAGGCAAAATGAACCATCATAATTGATATGCCTTTGGGGACAGCTTGCTGGAAGCACGCTAGGAACTTTCTCGCGTACTTCCAAGCAATCAACTTTGATTACATCCACCAATAACTGTAAGACCATCCTACTTTCATCTGAACTTTTAACGCTAATCTCAAAATGTGCTTGTGTTGATGAAATTCGTTCTACAAGCTTTGCGTCAAAGTCAGGTGCAACAAAGATGGCATAATCCAGTGGAGAAGAAACTCCTGTTACCGGCAAAATGGCTTAACCGAGGTTATAGCCGCAGCAGCGACAGTTGGTGAGGAACTAACATACGCCGCTTTCCTAGCCGAATTAGCAGATTCGTCATCGTTTTCCGCCAAACCATCGACGGCTTCAACGTAGTCGAGATTGCTAATTATCTTTCCTTCACCAAACAGATTCTTGACTGCATCGTTTGCTTTCTTATAAGCAATAGAACCGATTGCTGTCTGAACCCCATTGCATCGAGACTGGGCAGCTTCTGAATTTAATACGGCGCGGCTGACTGCGCAACGCACGCGACCACCTTTTATGCCTAGCCTTGTGATTGCTGTCTGGCCATATTCGAACCCAATGCTAAGCCCTAGATCCCCGTACTCAACATTATTGTCATCGAAGATTTCGAGTGCTTTGTTGAAACTACTACGTAGCCCGCCAGAGCAAAGAACCGACTCAGAAATGGTTTCAACGGTATCCGTTGTATGGGCAGTTCCAAGACAGAAAACCCCGTGTATGCAATCGCCTATGAAGCGGATCTTGCGCCCCTCAAAGTCTTTGGAGAGTACATAGTCCAATTCACTTCGAATAACATGCAGCACTCTGATGACATCTTCAGTATTCTCATCGACATGATCTCGGACATATGCCGTAAACCCGGAGATATCGGCATAAATAGAGACCAGCTCCTGTCGCCGAGAGTTACCTGGTGTAAGTGCCGAGATATCCAAGGTTGAGAGTGGAGGGGTGTGCCCACTAAAGCTGAACGAACCGATGGGATTGTTCTCCAAATCTTTCTTCCAAGCATCAATAATCTTGTCTTTGGAAATATCTATATTGGCACTTTTTTCGCAATCTTCAATCTGATTCTTGTTCAAAGGTGTTTTTTTGGGATTGACTGCAACAGGTAGGCCAATGGCTTCTCTAGCATTGTTGGTCAGAAATATTCCAGTATCCGAATGACCAGATGCGAGCTTTGCAGCTTCATTGGCTGGAGGGCCAAGGAAAAGCGATTCCTGACCACCTCTGCGGCCATTATTTACGATTAGTGATTTGCCGCTATCAATTCCCACGCGAACGATCGCATCAGGAATCAAATTCTCATCCTCGCCTGTCTCTTTAAGTACGTTGATGATGAGCTGCGCTATTGCGACTGCTTTATTGATTCGGTCTACCTCCGAATCATACGGTTTTGAGATGACTGCATGTAGCCGTTGATTGTGAAAGTCGACTCGCAATGCTCCGGCATCATCCAAAATTCTATCTACCGCTCGATAATGAAGATTTAAGAACTTCAGAGCACGTTTGTGGCAGGCTTCGCCTTCAGAATCCGTAGTAGCCAGTATTTCGTCCAGATTCAGGATATCCACATATAGGTGAACTGAATCGGATCGATAAGCTTTATTTTTCGGAATATTTTCAAGGGACATATCTCTTGAATATTCCACGATAGTTACATCTTTAACTTCATCCAGCAATTTGTTAATGCGGTCTGTCGCTTTGTTTGTTGACCATGAGTGAGCCATCAGTATTCCCTTCATTGTAATCCGGTATTAGCACTCTACACCTATGAGTGCCAGAGCGCAATATACAGCGAAGAAAATATCATCCTACACAATATGTTGTATTTACACATCAAATAAGCAAGATAAAATCTTGGCGATTGTGTTTAGTTTACTAACGTATCCAGTAATTAAGTCGTTATAACAATTTCAGCTAGATAAGAGTTTTGTGACTGCTCACAAAATCAGATAAGTTGACTCTCAAGCATCTATATTTGGGGTTAATGTTACGTAATGAACGTGTCACATCAAAGAATTTGAATTCACTTATCTCTGCCGATCTTTTTAATATCGAGTTGTATACGCCACGCGAAATCAAGCCTCTATAGTTTATGCTCGATTCTGGACCTTTTTGTTTCACGGCATCTTGTAACTTACAAGCCACATTTAATGCGTGACCAACGTACCGTACCTCTCCTCCGAGTCGAAATTTATGTAACTCACCTTTCTCCACACCAAACGTCAAGCCAGTAGATTCAGGCATACTTTCCAGATGAATATCAATGAAAGTCTCCCTAAGTTTGTTGTGCATTTGAGATACTTTCACTAAAAAGTTCATCAGGGTTAATCCATCCAACTTTTCAGTAGGGAAAAGTAAAATCCACCCATCTCCAGTAAATTGATATATTTCGTAGTTATACTTTTTGGTATTACTTTTTATCCAGATGTATAAATTCTGTAAAAGCTTGTCAAAAGCTACTAGATTATTCTTAACGGCTAGGCCCTCAATTAACTTCGAGGATGAACACATATCTATAGCTAAGACCAATAATTCTTTGGTCAAGCCTCTTTCAAATAACTTATCCATTTGGATACCACCCATGCCTTTGATTTGAATTGACACAATTAATAGTATTCTGAGCTAAGTCACTAATGAAAAATAATTATCTTTACCAGTCAAGTCTATGCTTTTCTTCCGTATCTTGATGACGTTTGTCATCTTCAGAATGAAGGTAATTATTTGTTGTAGCGATAGACTCATGCCCTAAATTATCTCGAACATGCCTGATATCCATATCTCCAGATGTCATATTAGAGCCTGCGGTATGTCGCATCCAATGTGCAGAAGCAGCTTCTAGCCTAGCGGCTTGCGCTATAAAATCAGGCCCCCGCTCTTGTAGACGCTTAGCTGTGATATTAAAAATTTGTTTAAGTATCAAATGAACT